>Ga0207714_1000031_pt1 | contig 78825 bp, 74 predicted proteins | sample PonA232FremontCA_2_FD_187270 | JGI IMG/M metagenome (GOLD analysis project Ga0207714, IMG submission 187270) | Marine sediment microbial community from Fremont, CA, USA - Pond A23 Sediment 2 (SPAdes) | ecosystem: Environmental > Aquatic > Marine > Unclassified | place: USA: Fremont, California... | reverse complement strand
GATCGACCCCCGCCGGGCCCGTAGCTCAGTGGTTAGAGCAGGGAACTCATAATTCCTTGGTCGCTGGTTCGAATCCAGCCGGGCCTACCATCAACAGCAAGCAGTCAGCCTTGTCCCGGCCCATTGTCTCGCTACCCGTCTCAAGTTCCGGTGCACAAACCACAATCGGTAGCTGGCGCGGACGGCGCACGGGGACAATGGACTCGACGGCGTCCACCTTGGCTGCGAGCTCATGGAGCACCCGCCGGACATGGTTTGTGGGTGTATAACGGCCCGCAGGAAAGCTGCAGCGATTGACCCGGGCGCTTTCGCACAGCGGGGGCGGGAGGGCTTATCGGTACCCGCTTGGTGTACCGATGCCCGCTAACCGCTCTCAGTATCGCGAGCGTCCGAAAAGCGGTGGTCGAGCATCCTGATGACCTCATCCGGCGGTACGGCGGCACTCACCAGAAAACCCTGACCGATCGAGCAACCGATTTCGAGCAGTTTGCGGCGCTGCCCGTTTGTCTCGACCCCCTCGGCGACGGTGCGACGCCCGATGTTTTCCGCGAGTCGCTGGATCGTGTGCGCGATGGCCGCCTGACGGCCAGCGCCTTCCAGTCCGGCGACGAAACTCTGGTCGATCTTCAGGGTATTGATCGGCATCTCCTGCAGCCGGCTCAAAGACGAATACCCCGTACCAAAATCGTCGATGGCGATCCGGAAACCCCGCTCGTTCAGTGTCTCGATCGTCCTGATGCTCTCATCGCCACCCTGCATGAGATCGCTCTCGGTCACCTCGAGTTCGATCCGCGCGGGGTCATAGGCGCTACTGATCGCCGTCATCGTCCGGCGAATCGCCTCTTTCTCCTGCAGTTGCCGGATGGAGGCATTCACCGACATCATCAGGTCGTGACCGTCGGCCAGCCAGGCGAGTCGCTGCTCGATCGCGGTGCGCAGCACCCATTCACCAAGGGGCACGATCAGACCGCTCTCCTCGGCCACGGGGATGAACTCCGCCGGCGAGAGTTGGCTGCCGTCGCTCTGCGGCCACCGTATGAGCGCCTCTACACCCTCGATGGCCCCGGAATCCAGGTTGAACTGCGGCTGGTAGTGGAGCCGGAATTCACCGGTTTCCAGCGCGTCCCGGAGTCGGGCCTCCATGGACAGGCGCTGATAGCGCTGTTGCGGGATCAGTTCCGAGTAGGTACAGACATGGCCCTGCATTTTCTTGGCCGTGTACATCGCGGCGTCAGCGCGGTCGATCAGTTCGTCCGCAGTCGTGGCATGCTCGGGATAGAAGCTGATGCCGATACTGGCTTCCACGTTGTGTGCCGTACCGTCTACGATAACGGGATCGCGTAGACGGGTGGCGATACGCTCGGCCAGCGCGCGGCCCGCGGCTTTGACCGTATCGGCCCCCAATGCGGGTTGCCCCCGCTCGGTGGATCGGGGCGAATCCGCCATGACGACGATGAATTCATCGCCGCCCTGCCGGGCCACCAGGTCTTCCGGGCGGACGAGTTGCTGCAGACGTCCAGCGATCTGTTGCAGCACCATGTCGCCGACGCCGTGGCCGAGGGCGTCATTGATGATCTTGAACCGATCAAGGTCGACAAACAGAACAGCGCCTTTTTGATTCGTCCCGCCCTCGCTGAGGAGACTATCGAGCCGTTCCGCTAGCGCATTGCGGTTGTACAGACCGGTCAGGGGATCGTTGTAAGCGAGATCGTGGATCGCCTCGTTGGTCCGATCACGCTCCTCCGCGACCCGCAGTGCGTTCAACCCGAACGCGGTATTGGTGGCCAGGCGCATGAGGAGTTCACGCTCGTTGTCATGAAACGTATCCTGGGTTCCCGAATAGATCGCAAGAACCCCGGGGGCACCGCTTTCCGGTCGCAGGGGCAGAGCAATGCCGCTCGAGAGTCCCCACTGCTGGAGGCTATCCCTCAACTCCCCGAGAGAAGATTCCCGCAGGATATCCTCAACCACGATCGCGCCGCCCGTTTCCATTGCGCGCCAGGCGGGCGCTCCACCGAATCGGCTCCGGCGCAGACGGAGGCCTTCGGCATAGCCGGCCTTCTCACCGGCAGCCACTTCAATCGCGATCTCGTCATCTTCGTCCTCGCCATCGCGCCGGAATCCGGCCCAGGCGATTTCATAGTCTTCCGACTCGACAATGACGCGACAGATTTGCCTCAGCAGCTCGCCTTCCTCGCCGGCGCGCACCAGCACCTCGTTGCCGGCATTCAGGGTGCGCAGCGCCCGGTTTGCGCCTTCCAGCTCAAGACTGACCCGCTCGTAGCGGGTATGCAGATCAAGCGCATTACGTGAAAGCGCGCGCAGGCGCAGGAGATTGTCGATCCGGGTGACCAATTCCTCGCGGGTGGTGGGAATACGCACGACGTCATCCGCCGTGACGCCGAGTTCACGCGTCATCCGTCCGGTTTCGCTGCCGCGATCGACCACAACGAGAACGGGCAGGATCACCGGCTCGACGAGTCCGCGGCAGCGCCGCAGGAACTCCCGGGATCGAACGACCTCGGCGGCATCGACGATGGCGAGGTCGAACGCGGGCTCACCGGCTTCGTCGAGGGCGATATCGCCGCCAACCACGTCGCGGTCGCCGAGAATCTCATGGATCAGCCGAGTATTGCCGCTGGACTGCAGACTGACCGCGACCCTGGGGCGATCCTTCGCCGCCCCGTCAGTCAACGCCATGGCCTGCGCCGGCGGGTGCGAACCTGTCGGCGCCGCCGCCAGCGCCGCCCAGCACCCCCCGCATCGGTTCACCGACCCGAATGCCATCCTCGGTAATATCGAATGCGCGCACGCTCTTCTCGAAATCACTGGTGCGTTTTTTCAGGACACCGACGCTCTTGCGCAGTTCACCCTCGGCTTCCATATAGCGGAGCAGGATGATCGTGTCGGCCAGATAGCTGACCCCGTCGTCCGTCGCGCGCGGTTCCTGCGCGACGATCGACTTCACCTCGTTGACCAGGATGACCGTGACACCCATGTTGACCAGGTAACGCGTGAGCTCGTGGATACGCGTTCCCATCTCTTTGCCGGGAATGGACTGGCGGTATCCCGACAGACTGTCGAGCATGACGACCCGGACGCCCCTGCGCTCGACCGCGTCGCGCACCAGCAGCGCGAACCGGTCCGGGTTGTAGCTCATGGGCTCGATGTATTCAAACGCAAGGGCACCGCTTTCGAGCATCTCCTGAATCGGCATGCCGATCCGGGCGAGCCGGTGCTCGAAGGTCGCACGCCCCTCATCGAAACCGTAGATCACGGAGCGCTCCCCCCGCTTGGCCGCCTCCTGCATAAAGTGCGCACCGAACGTCGACTTGCCGACTCCACTGGGACCGGAAAGCACCGTCACCGTGCCGCGCTCGATGCCCCCGCCGGTCAGTTTATCGACTGCCGCGATCCCCGAACCGATGGATTCCTGCGCGAAGGCCCGGTTGTGCTCCTCCGGTACGAGCCGCGGGTATATGACCATGCCGCCGTCGCCGACAGCGTAATGGTGCCCGCCTTCGAAGAAGCCGGAGCCACGCATTTTGCTGACCGTACAGACCCGTCCACCGTCGGTCCGGGTCAGTTGAATGACCCCGTCGGCGAGGAATTGCAAGTCGTCGTCACTGCCGGCGGCCCCGATCTCGGATGTAAACATCACGGTTGCGCCATTCGCGGTCAATTGGCGCAACAGCGACAGGACCTGCTTGCGGAACTGGTAGCCGTCCGGCGTCAGGTAGCGCAGCTGCGTGAGCGAATCGATAAACACGCGTTGCGGGGCATGGTTTCGGGCGTATTCGACAATGCGATCATGGACCGTGCCACCCTCGACTTCCCAGCTCTCGAGCAGATTGTAGGCCTGCTCGGAGCCCCCCTCTGCATCGACCGGGGATGCGTCGAGTATCGGCACGACGTCCAGTGGGAGACCGCTACGGTGAGCGTTGTCGCGCAATTGCTCCGCTGTCTCACCGAGGGTGACGAACAGATTGTTCGCCGGCTCGCCGACGCGCAGGAAATGCACGCCGAGCGTGGTCTTGCCCGAGCCCGGCCCGCCGCGAACCAGGTAATTCCGCCCGGCGATGAGGCCCCCATGCAGAATCTCATCGAGACCAGGCACACCGGTGCTCGCGCGCGCCTCCACCGCACCTTGATCGCTCATTACACGCCTCCATAATCGGCTGCATCACAATACCTCTGATCGAAGCGGGCATGGAAGGCCATGCAGCGGACTTCCTATTGTTGACCGTGCGGACTACCCTGAAGCAACGATGTGCTCGCGATGCGCGGCTGTCCGCCCGGTCGCGCTTCACAACAACAGCCGGACACACACATTTGAGCAATACGCCTCACGCCGAGACCACCGCCACGATGACCGAATACGCCGACTGGTCGGCGATTTTCCGCTCCGCCATCGAATCCGCCTATGACGCCGTGCTGATCACGGATGCCGAGCTCGATTTGCCCGGCCCGCGCGTTCTCTACGTTAATGCCGCGTTCACGGAGATGACGGGATGGCCCGCAGAGGAGATCATCGGCCGCACACCACGCGTGCTGCAGGGCGCAGAGACCAACCCGCAGGTGCTGCGACGTCTGCGCGAGGCGCTCGAAGCAGGCCGCAGCTTCGATGCACGCGCCATCAACTACCGTTATGACGGTACGGCCTTCCACCTCGAGTGGCGCACCGCGCCCATACGCGACGCCCGCGGCCGCATCACGCACTACATGTCCATCCAGCGCGACGTGACGGCCGAGCAGCGCCTCATGGGCCGGCTCCAGCAGCTGGCCGATTTCGATGATCTCACGGCCGTGCACACGCGCCACCCCGCCGAGAACACGCTGAAGGTGGAGATCAAACGCGCCGAGCGCCATGGCGTCCCCCTGACCGTAATCATGCTCGATATCGACCACTTCAAGGCGGTGAACGACAAACACGGTCACGCCTGCGGTGACGATGTCCTCCAGCAGATGACACGGCTGATCTCGGGGCGGCTGCGAGAGAGTGATCTGCTGGCGCGCTGGGGTGGCGAGGAATTCCTGGCCGTGCTGCCGCACACGGCGATCGAGGGCGCCCGCGAGGCGGCCGAGGCAATCCGCGGCCTGGTCGAGCAGGCCGTGTTCATCGACGAGATCGGTATCACGCTCAGCCTCGGCGTCGCCGCTCATATGCCTGGCGACACCCCCGGGTCCCTCGTCAAGCGCGCCGACGACGCCCTCTACGCCGCCAAAGCGGCCGGGCGCAATCGGGTGGTGACGCGCTGATGCGCCATGCGCGCCGACCCTGGTCGCGAAATCCCACTGATTGCGTACATCGGCCCGACCCGTACCCCGGCACCCCGTGTGGCTCTTTCGGAGCCTCGGACGTTACCGCCACATATCGCGCATGGTCGACTTGAGGTCGAGCGCGGCCCCCGTTGCGGCTGACTCCGTCTCCGCGCGCATCCCGCCTTCGGCACGCCGTTCGAAGTGCTCATTGATCGATTCGGGCAGGAACCGGCTGACGACGGCGGTGACCCAGGCGTCACCGTGGCGGCGCTGGCCCGTGCGGTAGAAGCGGTGCGGGACCAGCAGGTGCAGGTGATCGCGCGCCCGCGTCAGGGCGACGTACAGCAGGCGGCGTTCCTCCTCGATCCCCTCGTCCGAGCCCGTGGCCATGTCCGATGGAATGCAGCCGTCGACGACGTTCATCAGGTAGACAGCGTCGTATTCCTGGCCCTTCGCCGAGTGGATCGTGGACAGGATGAGGTAATCATCGTCGATCAGCGGCGCTCCGGCCTCGTCGCTTGCCACCTCGGGCGGGTCGAGGGCGACCTCGCTCAGGAAGCGGCCGCGGTTCGGGTAGGTCTGGGCGATGCGCTCGAACTGCTCGAGGTCGCGTTCGCGCGGCTGCGGGTTGTCGTACAGGCGTTCGACATGGCGGGCGTACCAGCGCCGCACCAGGTTGGGCTGCGTACTCCAGTCGGTTTGGGCGTCCGTCAGCGCGGTCATCAGGTCCGCCAGTACAGCGACCTCCTCACGTGCATTGGCCGGTGCCCGGAAGCGCCGCAGGGCATCGCCCAGTGGCCCACCGCGCTCGACTTCCGCCAGCGCCCGGCGGGCGTTGCCCGGACCTATGCCCGGCAGGATCTGCAGCGCGCGGAACGCGGCCACCTGGTCGCGCGGGTTCTCCGCCCAGCGCAGGACGGCCACCGTGTCCTTGACGTGCGCGGCCTCGAGGAACTTGAGCCCGCCGTACTTCACGAAGGGGATATTGCGGCGCGTGAGTTCGATCTCGAGCGACCCGGAGTGCCAGCCGGCGCGCATCAGCACGGCCTGGCGCTTGAGGTCGACACCCTCCTCGCGCCGGGCGAGCACTTCGCGGACGATGTGGTCGACCTGGGCGCGGTCGTCTTCGACCGTAAGCAGCATCGGCCGACCACCGCCCGGGCGTTGCGACCAGAGTTCCTTTTCGTAGCGTCGCGGCGAGCGCGCGATGACGGCGTTAGCCGCCGCCAGGATCGGCTGCGTGGAACGATAATTCTCCTCCAGGCGCACGACCTCCACGGCCCGCGGGAAGCGCGAGGGGAACTGCAGGATGTTCTCGATCGTCGCGGCGCGGAAGGCGTAGATCGACTGCGCGTCGTCGCCGACGGAGGTCAGCCCCGCACCGGACGGAGCGAGGCCGAGGAGGATGTCCTCCTGCACGGCGTTCGTGTCCTGGTATTCGTCGACCAGGATGTGATCGAAGCGCCGCCGCATGTCCTCCGCGATCTGCGGTGCACGCAGGGCCTCGGCCCAGTAGAGCAGCAGGTCGTCATAATCGAGCAGGTCGCGCTGCTGCTTCGCGTCGACGTAGCCGGCGAACAGGCGCCTGAGGTCATCCTTGTAGTCGCCGTACTGGGGAAACTGCCGCTTGAGCACCTGTTCGAGGGGCAGGCGTGCGTTGACCGCCAGCGAGTAGATGGACAGGCAGGCCCCCTTGCGCGGGAAGCGCCGCCCGCCCTGCCCGAGTTTGAGGTCGCTGCGCACGATGTCGATCAGGTCCTCGGCGTCCGAGCGGTCGAGTACCGTGAAGTCCGGCGACAGGCCGAGTTGCCGGGCGTGCAGGCGCAGCAGGCGCTGGCCGGTCGCGTGGAAGGTACCGGACCAATCGAGTTCGACCTCGCCCGCGCTGCCGGAAGCGGTGGCGTCGGCGATCAGGGCCTGCGCGCGGCGCGTCATCTCGCGGGCCGCGCGGCGCGTGAAGGTGAGCAGAAGGATGCGGCGCGGGTCGGCGCCGTTGAGGATCAGGTTCGCCACGCGGGCGGTCAGCGTGCGCGTCTTGCCCGAGCCGGCACCGGCGATCACCAGCAGCGGACCTGGCGACGCGCCGGCGCGCAGCGAATCCATGCCGTACTCGACCGCTGCGCGCTGGGCAGCGTTCAGCGTGGCAAAGGGGTCGCGGGTGCGGGCGGAGGCCTCGGACATGATCCCGGCACGATAGGTGATGTCGACCGCCCTTGCCAGCGCCGTGTGGGCAATCGGCATCCCGCGGACCTGCCCCCCCGAAGCGCTGCTGCGAGGGCGCGGGCCTCGATCAGGGCCCGCGCTATTGCCCCGAACGTCAGTCGATGACCTCCGATACCCGATCATCGTCGAACCGCACCACGCGCGTGTCGTTGCCGCTCTTCCAGTAACGCTACTGGTCCATGCGGATGGATGGTGTTTCGTGGGCGGGCGGGAAACCGCGGGCGATCAGGACGGGACGGTGACGGCCCGGTTACGGTAGAGTCTGCACGCGGTGAATTCGGGGGAGTATGCGTGGCAAACCGTGAGCAGTTCCGGCTCGGCGTCGAGATCCGATTCGAGGCCGACAACCCCGCGGTCGATGCGATCCTGATGGTGATCGAGGACGGATTCGGCCGTGAGGCGGTGAGTCGCTCGGCGGCGGATGAGCATGGTGTCGCCCGGGCGACGATCCGGTTCGAGTCGCCGAGCGTGGATGCGCGCCGAGTGAACTGGCTTCACCGGCAACTGGCGACGCTGGCGAAGTACCTGCTGGGCCCCGCGGACGTGGAGTGCGAGGACGCCGAGGGCCGCGAGGCCTCCTACCGGCTGGATCCGGCCGCACCGGCACCGACGCGCAACCCGGACCTGGATCCGGAGTTGGAGTCGAAGTCGGGAGAGACGCGCCCGGAAACAGCCGATGCATCCACCCACGAGGCGGACTCCGGGATATCGGAGGACGGGCTCGTGGATACCACCGCGTCGGACGACAGGAACCATGGCTGACGAAGACCCCGAGAAGGCGCAGGCCCGGCGACGGGTGTTCTATCGTGTGGGCCGCGCCGCCGGAAAACAGTTCCGCAAGGGCGGTGCCGGGCGCCAGGTGGCACGGCGGATCGGCGGATCGGTACTGAAACGCGGCCTGTGGAAGTTCCTGCGATAGCCGCGGAAATCTCCGCGTCCTGCACCGCGATGCTCAATACGTACGGTAAAGCGCGGGATTTCCCCCATCCAGCGCGGCCGGACTGTGGTCCAGTTCCACCGCCTTCGCAATCTGCAGCACCTGCTGGTCGGCAAACCGCCGGCCTACGATCTGCAGGCCGACCGGCAGGCCTTGCGCGGTCCCGACCGGGACCGAGATCGCCGGGCACTGCGGGACAAGGTTGAACGGGCAGCACATATCCAGGCCGGCGAAGCGGCCATCGGGGAGATCGACTTCGAAATCCTTGTCGGCGGTATCGAGGCCCGGGGCGATATTCGCGCAGGTCGGCGTGAGCAACGCATCGTGCTCAGCGAGGATCGCGCGTAGTTGCTGCCAGAGCCGCGTTCTGTAGTTCTCGATGCGCTTGAAGTCGATGGCGCCCATGTCGCGCGCGCCTTCGATCAAGGCGACTACATTCGGGTCCATCCGGTCGCGGAATTCCGCGAGACGGTCACCCCACGCGGCAGCGAGCGTGACGCCCCAGATCTCCAGCCATGTGTCGTTGATCTTCCGTGACCACGGTGGATCGACGCGCTCGACACGGGCACCGCGTCGAGCGAGTGATTCCGCAGCGGACTCGACGCGGGCGGCGATCTCAGGATCGACGGCGTAGTAACCGAGATCGGTCGACAGCGCGAATCGCAGCCCCTCGGCCGACGCCTGGACGGGGACCTCGATCGGCTCGGGGTTCGGCTGCGACTGGATGTCCGCATCATCAGGTCCCTGCGTGACCGACAGGAACAGCGCGGCATCATCGACGCAACTGGCCAAGGGCCCGAAATGCGAGATGTTGTCGAACACGCTCGGCAGGATATCCATCGGGATGCGGCCAAGACTCGGCTTCATTCCGACCACCCCCGACAGGGCGGCCGGGATCCGCACGGACCCGCCCATGTCCGTGCCTTCAGCCAGCGGCACACAGCCAGTGGCAACGGCGCAGCCGGAGCCGCCGGATGAGCCGCCAGGGGTACGTTCCGGATCATGCGGATTGCGCGTGACGCCCCAGCGCGGGCTGTGCGTGTAACTCGAGTAGGCGAACTCGGGCGTGGTCGTTTTACCGATAATGACCGCACCGGCGGCCTTCAGACGCTGGACGATGACCGGATCGGCATCCGGGACGTGATCGCCCGTACTCCAGGATCCACGCGTGGTCAGGTGACCGCGTGTCGGCGTGAAGTCCTTGATCGCGACGGGGACGCCCTCCAGCGGCCCGGCGTGGCCCGCGGCTGCACGGGCATCCGAATCGGTAGCGGCGGCGCGGGCCCCCTCATGGTCCACGAGCATAAAGGGGTTGAGCCCACCGATCTCCGTGGAGCGGGCGAGCGCTCGTTTCACCAGTGCCGAAGGCCGCAACGTTCCCGCCCGCACCCGGGCGGCCATCGCCACCGCACTGCGCGCAGCGTTATTGTTTTTCACCATTGATCCCGCTCCGCGTGGATGCCGATGTATCGCCTCGATCACGAAACCTCCAGCGGCCCATCAGACCACCTGCCCGGCCGCGTGGCCCGAGGCCCAGGCCCACTGGAAGTTGTAGCCGCCGAGGTGGCCGGTAACGTCCACGACCTCGCCGATGAAGTACAGCCCTGGAATCCGCTTCGACTCCATGGTGCTGGAGGACAGCCCGTCGGTGCTGACGCCGCCGAGCGTCACTTCCGCGGTCCGGTAGCCTTCGGTGTCCTCGGGCAGGAAGGCCCACGCATTGAGGCGCCGGCCCAGCTCCGTAAGGTCGCGGTCGCGCAGGTGGCGGACCGGACCACGGAGCGCTACGAGGTCGCCGAGGCGCTGGGCCAGGCGTTTCGGCAGGCGCGTCGCCAGGGCGTTATGGAGTTCGCTGTCGGGGCGCTCGGCCTTCATCTCCAGCAACCAGGCGGAGGCGTCGAGGCCCGGCAGCAGATCGACGGTGACCGCCTCACCCGGCTCCCAGTACGAAGAGACCTGCAGGATCGCTGGCCCGCTGATGCCGCGGTGCGTGAAGAGCATCCCGGCGGCGAACCCGTGGTGGTCGCAGGCGGCGCTCACCGGCAGTGATACGCCCTTGAGTTCGCGGAAGGCGGCGAGCGTCTCGGCATCGAAGATCAACGGGACCAGTCCCGCGCGGGTCGGCAGCACCTCGTGGCCGAACTGGCGGGCGATCCGGTAACCGAAACCGGTCGCGCCCATTTTCGGGATCGACAGTCCGCCGCTGGCGATCACCAGGGATTCGCAGCGCATCGGCCCGAGAGTCGTTTCGAGTTCGAACCCCCGGTCCGCCCGCCTGATGCGCTCGATTTCACTGTGGACCTCGATGCGCACGCCGGCGCGCGCGCACTCGTCCAGCAACATGGCGACGATCTGTTTCGAGGATCCGTCGCAAAACAGTTGGCCGAGTTCCTTTTCGTGGTACGCAATGCCGTGGGCCTCGACCAGCGCGATGAAATCCCACTGGGTGTAGCGCGCGAGGGCGGATTTGTGGAAATGCGGGTTGGCCGAGAGGTAGCGCTCGGGCTCTACATAGAGGTTGGTGAAGTTGCAGCGCCCACCGCCGGACATGAGGATCTTCTTGCCGCAGCGCTCCGCCCTCTCGAGCACGAGCACCCGCCGGCCGCGGCGGCCCGCCTCGAGCGCGCACATCAGGCCGGCGGCACCGCCACCGATGATGACTGTGTCAAAAGTGTCCATAGGGGATTCGGGTCAGCAGGTCGGGAGCGGGCCGATCGGATGCGTGAGCCTGCCGCCTTACGGCCTCGGGCGCAACGCCCGGGGTCAACCCCGTGTGGAACAGAAGGGCAGGCCGCCCTCGCGTTTCACCCGATACATGACTTGGTCCGCTGCACGGATCATTCGTGCGGCGGTGAGTCCGTTCTCGGGGAAGAAGCTGATGCCGACACTGCAGGTGATCGGGTGGGTCTCACCGCGGGCACGTACCGGCCACGCGACAATCCGGCGCACGCGCTCGGCCGGGCAGCGCGACTCAGGAATGCCAGTGCTCTGGAGGCTGTACCCGGCCACGCGGATCCGCCGGGAGCGCGGTCAGCGTCCGCCGCTCCCCCCATCGGCCGGGTGCCGGACACGGCCACGCAGCAGGCGGATATCGCGCCTGCGCCCCTCCATCAACAGGGCCAGCGGCGTACGCCCATCGGGATCCGGCGCGCGAAGCCACTCGCGCTGACCGGCCGCATCCGGATAGACCTGACGCAGCGCTTTGTGCAGTGCCAGCAGAGCGGACAGCCGGTAGCGCAGGGCGGTGTCGATGGGTGCGCCCCCGGGCCGCTCGCGCCAGTGGAACAGCGTGCGCAGCGGCACACCGCCAAGAATCGGGGCCGCCTCACGCACACTCAGTCCCCAGACACCGAACAGAACATGCAGAACGGCGCGCAGGAGAGCGGCCTCCGCGCGTCCGGCGGGCGCGCGCCCTGTCGTCGGGTTCGAGGGTGGAACCTCCGCCGGGGGATCCGCCGGGCTCATTCGGCGTAGATCATGCGACGGGTCATGCCGCCATCGATGGTCCATTCCTGACCGGTCACGAATCCGGCCGCATCCGACAACAGCCACGCGACGAGTTCGGCGACATCCTCGGGTCGGCCCACCCGCCCGACCGGATGCTGCGCATGGTCGTCGGCGCTCAAATCGAACCGATCCGGGGCCGGAGCGATCCAGCCGGGACTGACCGCATTCACGCGAATGGCGGGGCCGAGGCTGACGGCGAGCGCATGCGTGAGTGCGACGAGCCCGCCCTTGCTGGCCGCATAGGCCTCGGTATTGGCCTCGGACTGGTGGGCACGGGTGGAGGTAATGTTGATGATGGCGCCACCGGCTACACGCAGGTACGGCACCGCCGCCCGGACACAGTTGAACGCACCGGTCAGGTTGGTGCGCAGGCGCAGATCCCATTCCACGGGATCGAGTGCCTCGATCGGGCCGTTATCGGGGTCCGCAATGGCCGCATTATTGATCAGCCCGTGCAGCGCACCGAAGTGCTCGATGCCTTCCTGGATCGTGCGCGCCACCACGCCACTGTCGGTGACATCCATGACCCGCACCTCGAGGGCCTCGCTGGAGATCTCGTGATGCAGCCGCTCCAGGCCGACATGGTCGATGTCCGTGGCCAGCACGTGCATGCCGTGGCGAACCAGGGTGGTCGCGACCACGGCCCCGATGCCATGGGCGGCACCGGTGACGATCACCAGTCGCCCCGCGAGCCCGGCCGCGGTCCCCCGTTTCTCGCTCAGGGCGTGGTTGTTCGTGTTCATCGACTCTCCCTCAAGCACCCACCGGTAATCAGCGCGCCCCAGCCAAGCAGGAAGGCGATGCCCCCGATGGGCGTGATCGCGCCGAGCCAGCCGATGCCGGTGACCGCGAGCAGATACAGCGACCCGCTGAAGACGACGATGCCGAACGACCATGCCAGACAGGCGAGCACCAGCGGCCCGCGCCGGATCCCTGCGGCGGGCGCGATGGCGGCCAGCAGCATCGCCACGGTATGGACGAAGTGATAGTGCCCGGCCGTATCGAACACCGCGCGCATATCGGCCCCGAGCACATCGCGCAGGGCATGCGCGCCGAAGGCGCCGAGGGCGACCGCAAGCAGCCCCGATACGCCGGCGGCGATGAGGGCCCAGCGGATCAAGGGCGTTGGCACCGCCTCAGCGATCGACCCGTTCCAGGATAAGCCGCGGTACATCGCCGCGGCGCGAATACAGGTGCTCGCGCTGCATCTCCTTGAGCGCGGCGTCGCGGTCGCGCTCGTCCTCGTACCACTCGAAGGCCTCCCAATCGTCGCCCAACAGGTGGGACTGCCGCCGTGGATGGTCCGGCGCGAGCGTCTTGCGGATACCGAATCGCTTCATGATGTTCTTCCGGCGGGTGGATGGGCGCCACCGGCCATTGCGGGTGCGGGCTGGCGAATCAACGCCCCCCCCCTGTCGGATGCCCGGGCGGCGCGCTCGCCGGCCGCCCCTCGGGCCGGCCTGGATCGCGTATCATTTTAGGCCACTGCCCGGTGATGATCCACGGGCGCAGACACATCGTGCGGGCGTCGCAGGCCTGGCCCGCGACATGCCCCACGAGCGGACAGCCACCAAAGGAGCCCCGAATGAGCAGCTCGGAACGCTGGATGATCTTTGCCGGAATCGTGCTCGCCGGCTGCCTGGTCTGGCTGCTGCAGCCGGTACTGACGCCGTTTCTGGCCGCCGCCCTGCTGGCCTATCTCGGCGATCCCGTCGTCGACCGACTAGAGACCTGGCGTCTTCCGCGTACGGGTGCCGTGCTGGTCGTGTTCACCGGCCTCCTGCTGGTCATCCTCGCACTGGTGCTGCTGGTCATCCCCATGGTCGGGTCACAGATCGAGTACCTGCGCGAGGTCCTGCCCGCGATGTTCGCCTGGGCCCAGGACACGGCGATCCCCTGGATCGAGGGCGAATTCGAGGTCGATCTGAGCCAGCATCTGCGCCTCGACCGGATCGGGACCGAGCTCGCAGCCCACTGGCGGGAGACCGGCAATATCGCCACCCTGATCCTGCAGCGCGTATCCAGCTCCGGGCTGGCCCTGATCGGCTGGGTGGCGACCGCGGCGCTGATACCGGTCGTGACGTTCTATCTCCTGCGCGACTGGGACAAGCTGGTCGCCCGTGTGCGCGATCTGCTGCCGCGGCGCATCGAGCCGGTCGTGAGCCGTCTCACGCGCGAGTGCGACGAGGTACTCGGTGCGTTCCTGCGGGGGCAACTGCTGGTCATGCTGAGCCTCGGCGTCATCTACGCCATCGGGCTCTGGGCACTGGGGCTCGATCTGGCGCTGCTGATCGGCATGGTGGCCGGCATCGCCAGCATCGTGCCCTACCTGGGGACGATCGTGGGTATCGCCGCCGCGCTCGCGGCGGCGGTTTTCCAGTTCGGCGATGTCTGGCACCTGGTCGGCGTGGCCGTCGTCTTCGGGGTCGGTCAGATGCTCGAGGGCATGGTCCTCACACCACTGCTGGTCGGTGACCGGATCGGCATGCACCCGGTCGCGGTGATCTTCGCCATCCTGGCCGGCGGCCAGCTGTTCGGTTTCGTCGGTGTCCTGCTCGCACTCCCGGTCGCCGCGGTGATAATGGTCCTGCTCCGGCATGTGCATGACATCTATAAAGGCAGTGAGCTGTACGGGACCCACGGAGACGTCGAAGGCTGATCCAAGACCTCCCCGGCAGGCGGACCGTAAGTCCCGGTCGGGTTGCGCCTGGACGCTTCGGTATGCGTGTTATGGTTTGCGACCGGGCAGGACCACGAACGGTACCGGGGGGGGGCAGGGAATGCAGTGGGAATCGCGCGTCACGCCGCCGGGCGCACCCGGCACGGTGGAGGCGGCGGAGCGGATGGTCGACGGTCTGCCGGGGCTGTACTGCCTTGTCCGCAGCCGGGACGGCACGCTGCTGCACTGGAATCGATCGCTGGAGTCGTTCATCGGGCGCAACGCCCATGAACTCAAGCAGCAGCGGTTGTTCGACCTGCTGCACCCCGACGACGTCTCCGCCGTGCGTGCAACCTGCGAGCGCGCCGAACCCGGCGGTAGCGCTCAATGCGAGGGCCGGGTCCTGCGCGCGGACGGGACCGCGGCGCTGCACCATTTCGCCATCCACGTCGTGGACTGGGCCGATGAGCCCTGCCTGTGCCTGCTCGGTATCGATCTCTCCAACCGGCGCCGGAGCGAGGAAGCACTCCGCCAGACCCGCGATCTGCTGATCGATGCGATCGAGTCGATGTCGGAGGGCTTCGCGTATTTCGACGCCGATGACCGCCTCCTGCTGTTCAATTCGCGCTACAGCGAACTGACCGGTTCCGATGAGGCCCTCGCCGCGGGCACGCCTCATTACCGGCTGCAGCGGGTGATCGGCGATCGCGCCAGCGACACCGAAGTGGATAAAGCCATAAAGGAGGAGACGGGAGGACGCGCGCAGCAGGGCCAGCAATCCGCCCTGCAACCGCGCGAAATCCGGGCGCCCGGTAACCGCTGGCTGCGGGCCCAGCAACGCCGCACGCGCGATGGCGGCACCGTGGATGTGCGCACCGACATTACCGAACTCAAGGAACGAGAACGCCGTCTGCGCGAAAGCGAGCAGCGCTACCGCAGCCTCGTGGACCTGTCGCCGGATGGCATCGTTCTGAGTGAGGATACCCGCATCCGTTTCGTCAACCCGGCGGGGCTGCGCCTCGTCGGCGCGAGCGGTACCGATGAAGTCGTCGGGCGGTCCCTGCTCGATTTCGTCGAACCGGAGATGCAGCCGATCGCACGGGAACGGATCGAGGCCGTCGCACAGGGGCGCGCGGTCGCACCGCTCGAATGCGCGTTACGGCGCCTTGACGGTGAACGCGGCTGGATAGAGGTGCGGGCGCGCAGGATCCGTTACGGGGGCGGCCGCGCAATCCTCACGGTTGCCCGCGACATCACCGCACGCAAACGGGATGAAGATCGTTACCGCGTGCTGGAGCGGATCGCACGCGCTACCCCGCTGAACGAACTCGTTGATGATATCGCGACCATGGTCGAGCACCAGTGCCGGGGCGTGCGCGTGGCCGTACTCGTGCGCTCGGGCCGGTTCCTGATCAGCCCCGAGGGTCACGATACCGCGATCGAGACCACCCTGTTCGAAGCCGCCGACACCTCGACGATCACCGGCGCGACCGATGTCCTGTTACCGGACAGCGTCGCGGGGGTGTGGCGGGACCCGCCTCGTCCGGCAAACCTGCACGGCGCCTCGATCACCGATCCCAACGGGAGCCTGCTGGGGGCCATCGTCTTTGGTCCGGCCGATCATGCATGCGCACCCGCCCACGACGAACGGGCACGGGCCAGTCTTGCCGAGGCGGTCAAGCTGGCCGCGATCGCCATCGAACAGGACCAGCTCACCAACCGCCTGAGCCACCAGGCGCACCACGATGCGCTCACCGGTCTGCCGAACCGGACCCTGTTGATGGACCGCCTCGAACAGGCGCTTGCCCGGGCGACGCGTCACGCGGACGAAGTCGCGCTGGTGATGCTGGATCTCGATGAATTCAAGCGGATCAATGACAGTCTTGGACATGCCATCGGCGACCAGCTGCTCGAGGCGGTCGGGCTCCATCTCCAGGACGCTCTGCGCGCGGACGACACCGTCGCCCGCCTTGGCGGTGACGAATTCGTGCTCGTGCTCCCGCGTGCGGGCATGGACCAGGCCGCCCGGGTAGCGCAGAAGGTCCTTGAGGCGCTGGACACGCCGACCCGGATCGCCGACCAGGATCTTGCCACCGGGGCGAGCATCGGCGTCGCCCTGTTCCCGGACGACGGCAACGCACCCGAGGCACTGCTCCAGGCGGCCGATACCGCGATGTACGCCGCCAAGACCGCGGGCCGCAACTGTTACCGCTTCTTCGCCGAGACCATGAACACCGCGGTCACCGAGCGCCTGAAGCTGGAGAGCGACCTGCGGGCGGCCCTCGATGACGGCAACCTGACGATCCGCTACCAGCCATGGGTATCGCTCCCCGACGGACATGTGCGCGGGGCCGAGGCACTCGTGCGCTGGCAGCACCCGATCCATGGGCTGCTGCACCCGCGCGAGTTCCTGGGAGTCTGCGAACAGGCTCGCCTGCACCGGCGGCTCGACGCGTGGGTATTGCATCACGTCGCCCTGCAGGCCGAGACATGGCGGCGACTCGATCGCGGCTGGCGGATCGCGCTGAACCTGTCACCGATCGAACTCCATGATCCCGACTTCGTGGATATGCTTATCCGGGCGATCGAACGCACTGGCGTTGCGCCATCGTGTCTGGAGATCGAGGTCACGGAACACGCCGTGATGCGCAACAGCACCCACACGCGCAGGCAACTGGAACGCCTGCGCTCGGGCGCCCCGGGGGTGCGCATCGCGCTGGACAACTTCGGCCGCGGATACTCCTCACTGACCCACCTGCGCGAGTTGCCGATCGACACGCTGAAGATCGACCGTACGTTCACCCATGAACTGACGCGTACCGCGGACACTTCCACCGCCCAGGCCATGCTGGGCTCGATCGTCGAGCTGGGACACAGCCTCGGCATGGAAGTGATCGCCGAGGGCATCGAACAGTCCGGTCAGCACAAGGCGGCGTTCGAGGCCGGCTGCGACGGCGCCCAGGGCTTTTATTTCAGTGCGCCGCTTCGTGCGGAGGGACTCGAGGCATACGCCGACCGCGAGGTCTGAGCGCGGGCTCGCGCGATCAGCCCTTCGCCTGGCCCTGGCGGCTTACCGCCTCCATCGCCTTCTCGACGGCCTCGGGATCCCCGAGATAACGGCGATCGGTCGGGCGCAGATCCGCATCGAGGGTATAGACCAGCGGCATACCGGTCGGGATGTTGACCCCGGTGATCGCCTCGTCGCTCATGCCTTCCAGGTGTTTTACGAGCGCCCGCAGGGAGTTGCCGTGGGCGACGATCAGCACGCGCTCGCCGCTGCGGATGACCGGCGCGATCTCTTCTTCCCAGTACGGCATGAAACGCCCGACGGTATCCGCCAGGCATTCGGTCAACGGGATATCGGCGGGTGCGAGATCGCGGTAGCGCTGGTCGTGGGCCGGATTGCGCTCGTCGTCCGGCTCGAGTTCCGGTGGCCGCGTGGCATAGCTGCGGCGCCAGGTATGGACCTGCTCGTCGCCGTATTTCGCCGCCGTTTCGGCCTTGTTGAGACCCTGCAACGCACCGTAGTGGCGCTCGTTCAGCCGCCAGTGGCGCTGGACCGGGAGCCACATGCGATCGAGTTCGTCGAGCGTGATCCAAAGCGTGCGGATCGCCCGCTTGAGCAGGGAGGTATAACAGCGATCGAAATCATAGCCCTCCTCGCGCAGGGCGGCGCCCCCCTGACGGGCCTCGTCGCGCCCCGTATCGGTCAGATCAACGTCGGCCCAGCCAGTGAACCGGTTCTCCCGGTTCCATTCACTCTCGCCATGGCGCAAAAGCACGACGGTATACATGATGCAGATCTCCGCAAGACGCTCAGGAATCGTTGTCCGTATCGCCGTCGCCCGCGGCCATCTGCGCCTGACGCCGGCGCATGAGCCGCGACATGGTGAGGCCCACTTCGAACAGCAGCCACATCGGCAGCGCCAGCAGTGTCTGCGAGATCACGTCCGGCGGCGTCAGGAACATGCCGATCACGAAGGCGGCGACAATAAAGTACGGGCGCTTCTTCGCCAGGCTCTCGGGCGTGGTCACACCCGCCATCACGAGCAGGATGGTCGCGACCGGGACCTCGAACGCGATCCCGAAGGCGAAGAACAGGGTGATCACGAAATCGAGATACCGGGCGATATCCGTCATCACGTTTACGCCAGCCGGCGCGACACTCGTGAAGAAGCCGAACACGATGGGGAACACGGCGAAATACGCGAAGGCCACTCCGGCGTAGAACAGCAGCGTGGCCGAGAGCAGCAGCGGCCGCGCCAGCTTGCGCTCGTTCATGTACAGGCCGGGCGCCACGAAGCGCCAGATCTCGTACAGGATGTAGGGGACCGACAGGAAGATGGCCAGCATCAACGTCAGCTTGAACGGGATCAGGAACGGCGAGGCGACGTCGATCGCGATCATGCTCGTGCCCTCGGGCATGTGCACGAGCAGAGGGCCTGCGAGCCAGTTGTAGAGCGTCTCCGAGAACGGGAACAGCACCCCGAAGATGATCGCCACGCACAGCACGATGCGCAGCAGGCGCGTGCGCAGTTCGAACAGGTGCGACAGGAAACCGCCGCCCTCCTGATCCGCTTCCTCGCCTCGATCGGTCTGCGGCGTGCTCATCGCGTGCCCTCTTCGCGATCCCCGGTATCACCCCGGTTACCGTGGGCTGCCCCGGTGGACGCCTGCGTCGATGAATCGGCTTCGTTGTCTGCGTGCGAAGCGCCCGGATCGGCCTGACGCACCTGTTCCTCGGCCTCACGCACCGAGTCCCCGGCCTCGCGCACCGAGTCCCCTGCCTCGCGAACCGAACGCTCGGTGTCGCCGCGCACCGCGTCCACGTCACGCCGGAGCTCGTTGATCTCGCGATTCTGTTCCGCCAACAGGCTCTTGAGGTGCTCGGTCTCGAGTTCCTCGTTGATCTCGTCGCGCATGTTGCGCACGAAACGCCGGATGCGGCCGATCCAGTGACCGGCGAACACGGCCACGCCGGGCAGGCGCTGCGGGCCGACCACCAGCAGCGTCACGACGCCGATCAACAGGATTTCCCAGAAACCGATATCGAACATGGGTGTATGCGGACCAGGCCCGGATCAGTGGCCGTGACGATCGGCGATTGGATCGGTTCCGGTCGACCGGCGCGCTCGCATGGTCGTCATCGGGGTGGCGATGCCGACGCGAGCGCCCCAGTCAGTGGAACGGCAACGGTGAAGACCCACGGCTGGGCCATCGAAGTGCCGATCACGACCGTGCGGATTACTTGCGTGAGCCGGCGTCTTCGCTTTCACGCTCGCCCTCGAAGCGATGATCGCCCGAGGTGTCATCCTTGCTGCCGAGCCGCCCCGACCCGGCCTCGCCGTCGTCCTTGTGCTCGTCCTTCGGCTCGTCTTCCTCACCCTCGCGCATGGACTGCTTGAAGCCCTTGACCGCACCGCCCAGGTCGGTCCCGAGACTGCGCAGGCGTTTCGCACCAAACAGCACCAGCACGATGGCCAGCACGATCAACAGTTGCCAGATACTCGGAGACATAACGTTTGCTCCAGCGCTTCAGCCCTTGCGAGCCGCTTTTTCGGTGTGACCGGACACGCCGGCGCGGCGCTCCAGTTCCGTCAGAACATCCTGAGGCCCGAGCCCGCGCGCGGCGAGCAGGACCAGCGTGTGGTACCAGAGGTCGGCCACTTCGTGGACCAGCGCGGCATCATCATGACCGCCGCCGGCGATCACGACCTCGGTGGCCTCTTCGCCGACCTTCTTCAGGATACGCTCCGTTCCACCCTGAACCAGCGCCGCCGTATACGAATCGTCGGGGTCGGCATGCCTGCGCTCGGCGAGCGTTGCCCCGAGCCTTTGCAGCGTGTCTTCAGTCATGGGCGGACTCTATCACAGCGTCGGGCACGGGTCGGACGGGGATCCTCTGACGCGCCATCTCGGCCTTGGCCTCGGCGATGGTGTATTCGGCGAAATGGAAAATGCTCGCGGCCAGCACGGCATCCGCATGACCCTCGGTCACGCCGTCGCACAGGTGCTGCAGCGTACCGACGCCGCCCGAGGCGATCACCGGCACGCTCACCGCATCGCTGACCGCGCGTGTCAGCGGGTTATCGAAACCCGCTTTGGTGCCATCGCGGTCCATGCTGGTGAGCAGGAGCTCGCCCGCGCCCAGCGCCACCATCCTGCGCGCCCACTCGACGGCGTCCAGCCCCGTGGCGCGGCGCCCGCCATGGGTGAACACCTCCCAGCGGGCCGGGTCCTCACCGACCTGCTTCGCGTCGATCGCCACCACGATGCACTGGGAACCGACCCACTCGGCCGCGCGCCGCACAAGCTCGGGCTCATGCACCGCCGCCGTATTGATCGAGACCTTGTCCGCCCCCGCGTTCAGCATCGTACGCACATCATCGACACTGCGGATGCCGCCACCCACGGTCAGCGGGATGAAAACCTCCGCGGCGACCTGCTCGACGACATGCACCAGCGCCGCGCGCTCGTCGCTCGAGGCGGTAATGTCGAGGAAACACAGCTCGTCGGCACCGGCGGCATCATACCGCCGCGCGATCTCCACCGGATCCCCCGCATCCCGTATCGACTCGAACTTCACCCCCTTCACGACCCGGCCGGCGTCGATGTCCATGCAGGGAATGATGCGTTTCGCGAGAGCCATCAGGACGGGATCCCGGTGAGCGAAAAACCGGGAACCACAGATGAACACAGATGAACACAGATGAATTCCGGGATGCGCTCACGCGGAATCAGCCGCCGAGGGAAAATTCCACGCACACCATCAGCAAGCCCGATGCCTCGCTTTTCTCTGTGTCCATCTGTGTCCATCTGTGGTTCTCGCATTCGATCAAACGGCCTGTAGCGCCAGGGCATCGGCGAGTTGCTGGGCCTCGGTGAGGTCGATGGTGCCCTCGTAGATGGAGCGGCCGAGGATGGCGCCGGTGATGCCGGGTTGGCGGGCCTCGGCGAGGGCGCGGACGTCTTCGAGGCTCTTCATGCCGCCGGAGGCGATGACGGGCACGCCCGCCGCGCGGGCGATGCGCACGGTGGCATCGACGTTGACGCCCTGGAGCATGCCGTCACGGCCGATATCCGTATAGATAATGGCACTGACACCGGACTTGGCGAAGCGCCGGGCGAAGTCGACCGCGTCGAGTTTCGATCCCTCGGCCCAGCCCTCGACGGCCACACGGCCGTCGCGCGCGTCCAGGCCGACAATGATATGGCCCGGGAAACGCTCGCAGGCCTCGCGCACGAAGTCCGGATCGCGGACTGCCTGGGTGCCGATGATCGCCCAGCTGACACCGGCGTCGAGATAGGCCTCGATCGTCGACATGTCGCGGATGCCGCCGCCCACCTCCAGCGGTAGTCCGGGGAGCGCCGTCGCGATCTCCGAGATCACCTCCGCATGACGGGGGGAGCCCGCGAAAGCGCCGTCGAGATCGACCAGATGCAGGCGACGCGCACCCGCCTCATACCAGCGGCGCGCGACGGCGACCGGATCATGCGAGAACACGGTGTCCTCGTTCATCCGCCCCTGGCGCAGACGCACGCAGCGGCCTTCCTTGAGATCGATCGCGGGGATCATCAGCATCGGTCACTGCCTCCGGACGGCCGTGGGTTGGTCACGGCGACCATTCAACGAAATTTTTCAGCAGCCGCAGACCGTCACGGGAACTCTTCTCCGGGTGAAACTGGCATGCGAACAGGTTGGCGTCGGCGAGCACGGAACAGAAGCGCCGTCCATAGTCGGTGGTACCCGCGACGACATCGGGTTCCTCCGGCGCCGCGTGATAACCATGCACGAAATAGAAACACGCCGTCTCCGCGATCCCGTTCCAGAGCGGATGGGCACGTGTGCGGTGCACGCTGTTCCAGCCCATGTGCGGGATCTTCAGACGACGGCCGTGGCCGTCATGCAGGTCCCGCGGGAACGCGCGCACGGTGCCCTGGAAGAGGCCCAGGCAGTCGGTCCCGCCGTTCTCCTCGCTGTGCGCCAGCAACACCTGCAGGCCCATGCACATGCCGAAAAACGGTCGGGTCCGCGCGGCCTCCAGCAGCGGCTCGCGCAGGCCGTGCGCGTCGATCGCGCGCATGCAGTCGCGCGCGGCGCCCTGCCCCGGGAATACGACCCGCTCGGCGCCGGTGATGTCGTCCGCCCGATCGGTGATGCGCACGCGCGCCCCTTTCGGCGCGACATGTTCCAGCGCCTTGGCCACGGAACGCAGGTTGCCCATGCCATAGTCGACGACCGCGATCGTGCCCATCTCAGGACACACCCGGCAGCGGCGCCGCAAACCGACGGCGGAGGAAGGATTCGGCCATTCGGGAAGTCACCGCGTCAGAGGCTGCCTTTGGTGGAGGGCATCACATCGCCCGCGCGCGGATCCGCCTCTACGGCGTTGCGCAACGCCCGGCCAAAGGCCTTGAAGATCGTCTCGATCATGTGGTGCACGTTGTCGCCGCGCAGATTGTCGACATGCACCGTCGCACGGGCATGATTGACGAAACCCTGGAAGAACTCGCGCACGAGATCGACGTCGAAATCGCCCACGCGCGGGCGATGGAACGTCGCGTTGAAGAACAGGCCCGGCCGTCCGGAGAAATCGAGCACCACACGCGACAGCGATTCGTCCAGCGGCACGTAGGCGTGGCCATAACGGGCGATCCCGCGGCGATCGCCGAGCGCCTGGGCGACGGCCTGCCCGATGACGATGCCGACGTCCTCGACCGTGTGGTGCGCATCGATCTCCAGATCGCCCTCAGCCTCAACGGTCAGATCGATCAGGCCGTGGCGCGCGATCTGCGCGAGCATGTGCTCAAGGAAGGGCACGCCGATCCGCAGATCCTGCTCGCCCGTGCCATCGAGATCGACGCGCACGCGGATCCGCGTCTCGAGGGTGTCGCGACTGACTTCGGCGATTCGTGCGGACATGACGCGGTTCCGGCAGCAGGGGGAGCAATGATACTGCGCCGGGGCTACTGAAGGCCACCGGTCAGGCGGCAGGGCCAAGGGCCAGGGGCCAAGGCATCGAGGCGGGCGTCCGGCAGCTTGCCACCGGCACGCAGCGCGTCGAGGACGGTCTCTTCCATGCCGGCCTGTTTGGGGCGTCCCGAATGGGCGGCAACGCAGAAGTGACAGCGGTTCTCGACGCTGGTCGCGAGCAGCACGACCTCGCGATCGACTGTTCGCCAAGGCGTTCGCCCAACATTTCGGCTATGGGCCCGGCACCGCCCGCCGGAGCAAACGCCTCAGTTCGCGGATGGCGGCACCCGCAAATGGAAGGTGACCGGGCCGTCGTTGACCAGCTGCACCTGCATGTGGGTGCCGAACACGCCGGGCTCCACGGGAACGCCACCGGCGCGTGCATGCCCCACGAGTTCCTCGAAGCGGGCCGAACCGGTGTCGGGATCGGCGGCTGACCCGAAACCCGGCCGCATGCCCTTTGCGGTGTCCGCAGCCAGGGTGAACTGCGGCACCAGCAGCAGTGCGCCACCGATATCGCGAACCCCGAGGTTCATTCGGCCCTCCTCGTCGGGGAATACGCGATAACCGAGCAGGCGCTCGGCCAAACGCTTGGCCTGGTCGCCGGTGTCGCCGCGTTCGACCCCGACGAGCACCAGCAGGCCGCTATCGATACGGGCGACCGTGGCGTCATCGACGACGACCGAGGCCCCGGTCACCCGCTGCAGCAAAGCGATCATGCACCCCCCCCCTGACACGGCACCGGGCCGGACGCCGGCACGCCATGCCGGTATCGTCCGCACACGATCGCGCGCATGCAACTATTGCGCTCTGTAGGACATATCCTACAAAAGATGTCCGCAATGCGGACGATGGATTATGGTCCATCAGGACATGACGCCCTCGGGCGCACATGGGATCGTATGAGCCGTCAGAGGACGACTCGCAGGAAGCGAACAAAAAAGGGGCCGGATCCCCCCGAAAGGATGCAGACCCGCGGGGGTTAAGGAATACGCGGCCACGACGGCCGAGCGAGGGAAGCGATCAGCGGATGATCGCACGGGACAGGGACGTCCCCCATGGAGGGTCCGTAAGGACAGCAGCGTCTGGACAACGTCACCGCTTCACCTCGCGCCATCGGACGGCGCTGGCCCGGCTTATCGCCGGGCTTTTTTTTGCGGAACCACCCCCTTGCGACGCGAACGCATATTGCCGTCAGGGGTCCCGGCGTCTACGGTAAAGCCCCATGCTCTCCCCGCTACGCTATTGGCCCGGCCATCGATGAAAGCGCAACTCGCCCGCGCGATGCTGTGGTGCATGGGCGCCCTGCCGTTCCGGCTGAATCGGGCCCTGGGCACCGGGTTCGGTCTGCTGCTGTGGTACCTGCCCAATCGCAGCCGCATCCACTCCCGGGCGAACATCGACCGCTGCTATCCGGACCGGTCCCCCGCCTGGCGGCGAAAACTGCTCCGCACCAGCCTGATCGAGACCGGCCGCACCTTCACCGAGGCGGCGTGGTTCTGGCAGCGCTCCCAGCAGCGGGTGCTACAACTCGTACGCGAGGTGCATGGGCTCGAGCACGTCGATCAGGCCCGGCACGAGCGCCGAGGCATTATTTTCGCCACCCCGCATATCGGCGCGTGGGAGCTCGCGGGCTCGTATGTCGCGAGTTGCGCCCCACTGACCGTGCTGTACCGGCCACCGCGGATCGAGGCCCTCGACCGGGCGATCCGGCGCGGCCGGGAGCGGCTGGGCTCCATTCCGGTACCGACCGATGGCAGTGGTATACGCGCGCTGCACCGTGCCCTGCGCAAGGGCGAGGCGATCGGTGTCCTGCCGGATCAACAGCCACGCGGCGGCCAGGGCGTCTACGCCCCGTTCATGGGGCAACCGGCGCTGACCATGACCCTGCTGTCGCGGCTGGCAGCCCGCAGCGGTGCCAGCGTCCTGTTCGTTGCAATGCTGCGGCGTCCGGAAGGCGGCTTCGCCATGCATATCTGGCCGGCGGGCGAAGACATCGCCGACGACGATGCGCGAGTGGCCGCGACCCGGATCAACCGCGAAACCGAGCGGGCCATCGCGCTGGCCCCCGCCCAGTACATGTGGAACTACCAGCGCTTTCGGCAGCGCAATGCGGAGAAGAAGGCGGAAGCGCAGCCGGCGATGACGGAGTGAGCCACCAGAGTGACGGCCCCATTGGCGATCAACGCCGGCGGGCGCGTTTCGGATAGGCCATACGGCTGCCATCGGGGCGGCTGAGAAACAGGCGCTGGTTCCACAGATACTGCGCCGGGCATTGCCGGATACTCTCTTCCAGCGCGGCGTTCATCACGCGTGCATCGGCGTCGTCATCGCCACTCGGGAAATCGAACAGCGCCGGTCGCAGATTCACCTCGTAGCGGCGCTGTTCGACGTTGTAGCAGGCCATGATGGGGACCACTTTCGCCCGCGCCAGACGGGCGAGCCGGCCAAGGGAAGTCAGGGTCGCCTTCTCCATGCCGAAGAACGGCGCAAACACGCTGTCGCGCGGCCCGAGGTCCTCGTCCGGCATGTAGTAAAAAACCGCGCCCGCCCGCAAAGCCCGGACCACCGGCCGCAGACCGTCCTCGCGCAGGAATACGTTGCCGTGGCGGGCTCGGCCCAGATGCACGGCCCACTGCAGAACAGGGTTGTCCAGTCGGTTGACCATGGTGGACAGATCGGCGTGCGGGGTCAGCGCGAGGCCGCCGAAATCGACCGCCGTGATATGGGGACTCAGAAGGATAACCGCCGCCCCCTCCGCGTGCGCCGCCTGCAGATGCTCCAGACCGGTCACGCGGCAACGACGCGGGACGCGGCGTCCGGAGAGATCCCACCACGACAGCGGCTGGTCGGCGATCGCCCGCGCGTACGACCGGAAGTGCTCTCGGGCCACCCGGCGGCGCTCGTCCTCGCTCCAGTCCGGGAAGCAGCAGGTCAGATTGAGCTCGACCGTCTCGCGCGCCTTCACATGCCGCCGGTACTGCCGATCGCCAACACGCGCGGCGATCGCGTCGCGCCAGCGCCGTGGCAGCAGCAGGCCGAGGCTCAGCAGCCCGAGACCCAGCCAACTGGGCCAATGCCGGGGCCGCAACAGCTCGCGCGGCGGTCCGCTCATGTCCTGCGTTTCTCGATCCGCCGGTGAAAGACGCGCATCTCCTTCGCCGCCTGTTTATCGCCGCGGCGTTCGGCGGCCTCGATCCCGTCCCGCCAGGCCGCCATCGCCGCCGAGTCGTCGCCGGCCCGGTCGAGTGCGGTGCCGAGCGCCTTCCAGGCGGCGGAGTAGTCCGGATCGTGGTTGACGGCCACCCGCAGATGCTCCGCCGCCCGCGCCGGTTCGTCCGCGGCGAGGTACTCATTCCCCAGGGAAAACCGCACCAGCGGGCCGTCCTGCCCACTCGCCAGCATCTTCTCGAACTGCTCGATTCGACTCATCGTACGACTCCACTCGCGCGCTCGCGCCCATCGAAGGCACTGTACGAATACAACCCGAGACCGATCCAGATGCAACCGAAGGTGATCGCGTGCTGCGGGGTAAAAACCTCGCCGAACAGGAACACGGCCAGCAGCATCTGCATGGTCGGCACGATGTACTGGAACAGGCCGACGGATGCGAGACGCAGCCGGCGTGTCGCCTGCGCGAACAGGATCAGCGGGGTCGCAGTCACCAGACCCGCCGCGATCAGCAGCAGATCGAAGCCGAAGCCGTGTACCCCGAACTCACCGGTGCCATCGAACCCGAGCCACAGGAGCCAGGCGAGCGCTGGCGGCCCGACGATCAGCGTCTCCACAAACAGGCCGGGGATGGCCGGTACGTCCGCGAGTTTGCGCGCCAGACCGTAGCTGCCGAAGGTCGCGGCGAGCCCGAGCGCGACCCAGGGCACCACCCCGACCCCGATCAGCATCCAGGTGACCCCGATGCCGGCGAGCAGGACCGCCAGCCACTGCAGGCGGAACAGGCGCTCGCCCAGGACGAGGCGCCCGAGCAATACGCTGACCAGCGGCGTGATGAAGTACCCCAGACTCGCCTCCAGTACGCGATCGTGGGCGACCGCCCAGATAAAGATCAGCCAGTTGGTCGAGATCAGGAGTGAGGAAACGAGGAGACGGGAACGCCGGCCGGGGTCGCGGAGGATCGCACCGACCGTACTCCACTGGCGCACCAGCAGCAGGAGCAGCCCGACGAAGACCACGGACCAGACCACGCGATGCGCCAGCACCTCGGGGGCGGGGACGGAAGACACGGCCTTGAAATACAGCGGGAACAGGCCCCACAGGCCAAACGAACCGAGCGCATAGGCGACCCCCGGCAAAGCCGTTGGCACGCTCACGGCCACCACCCGCCAGCGATGGATCTGCGGGCCAGAATACTCACCGGCGCCAGAAATCAGGGGTCAGCAAGACCAGTATCGTGAAGATCTCCAGCCGCCCCAGCAGCATCGCCGCGCATAAAACCCACTTGGAAAACGCGTCCAGTGAGCGGAAATTGGAAGCGACCTCTCCGAGCCCCGGACCCAGGTTGTTGAGTGTGGCGGCCATGGCCGAGAACGACGTCACCTGGTCATGGCCAGCCGCCATCAGCAACAGCATGCCGATGGCGAAACAAAGGATATACGTGGCGAAGAAGCCCCATACGCCCTGCACGACCTGATCATCGAGCGCCTTGTTGCCGATCTTCACCGCCACCCGCGCACGCGGGTGCACCAGGCGGGTCAATTCGCGCCGCCCCTGTTTGAAGAGCAGGAGCACGCGGATGACTTTCAGCCCGCCACCGGTCGAACTCGCGCAGCCGCCGATAAAACTCGCGAATATCAGCAGCACCGGCAGGAAATCGGGCCAATCGGCGAAGGACGCGGATGTGAAGCCCGTGGTCGTGGCGATCGATACGACCTGGAATATGCCGTGGTGGACCGCTTCCGGGAACGACTCGAAGGTACTCTCCAGGCCGAGGTAGCCGACGGTGATGACCGACACCACGAGCAGCAGCCTCACATACGTGACGAACTCCGGGTCGAGCGAGTAGGGCTGGAGGCTCCGGCGTCGCATCGCCGCGAAGTGCAGGGCGAAGTTCGTACCACCCAGTACCATGAACACGACCGCGACCATCTCGATCAGGGCGCTGTCGAAGTGCCCCATACTGGCGTCATACGGCGAAAACCCTCCGATCGAGACGGTCGAGAAGCTGTGCGCCAAGGCATCGAACGGACTCATGCCCGCAAGCCAATACGCGATCGCGCAGGCGGCGGTCAGGCCGACGTAGATGATCCACAGCGCCTTGGCGGTCTCGGCGATCCGCGGCGTCAGCTTGTTGTCCTTCACCGGCCCCGGCATCTCCGCCCGGTACAGCTGCATACCACCGATGCCGAGCATCGGCAGGATCGCGACCGCGAGGACGATGATGCCCATGCCGCCCAGCCACTGCAGTTGCTGGCGATAGAACAGGATCGAGCGCGGCAGGTCGTCGAGACCGACGATCACGGTCGACCCGGTGGTCGTGAGCCCGGAGATCGCCTCGAACGCGGCGTCCGTGACCGAGAGGTCGGTCGCCGTCGACAGGATCAGCGGGAAGGACCCCGCCAGACCGAGAGCGCTCCAGAACAGCGCCACGACGATGAACCCTTCGCGCAGACGCAGCCCCTGGCGTGCCCGCGAAGCCGGCAGCCACACCACGATACCGAGCAGCAGGATGATCCCGAACGACTGCAGAAACGCCAGCCAGGAGCCATCGCCATCGACGAGCCCGACCAGCGCCGGCGGCAGCATGGTGGTGCTGAACAGGATCAGCAGGCCACCGAGGATTTTCTGGACGACAGCGAAATGCATCGATGCGGGCCGGAATCAGACGAACGTCACGCTGACCTGGAACAGACGCTCCACATCCGGGATGCGGGTCTTGTCGATCAGGAACAGGATCACATGGTCCTCGGTGTGGATGATGACGTCGTCGTGGGCGATGATCACCTCATCGCCGCGCACCAGTGCACCGATGGTCGTGCCCTTGGGCAGCGGCACCTCGCAGATGCGCCGGCCGACGACCTTCGAGGTGTGGCGATCCCCGTGGGCGATCGCCTCGATGGCCTCGGCGGCACCGCGGCGCAGCGAGTGCACCGCCACGACATCGCCGCGGCGGACATGGGCCAGCAGTGAACCGATCGTCACCTGCTGGGGCGAGATCGCGATGTCGACGATGCCGGACTCGACCAGATCCACATAGGCCGGGCGGTTGATCAGGGCCATCACCTTGGTCGCGCCCATGCGCTTGGCCAGCATCGCCGAGAGGATATTGGCCTCGTCATCGTTGGTCAGCGCGCAGAAGACATCCATATCATCGATGTTCTCCTCCAGCAGCAGCTCGCGGTCCGCCGCATCGCCGTGGAGAACGATCGTGCGCTCGAGCGTCTCCGCCAGATACCGGGCCCGGTCCGGATGCGCCTCGATCAGCTTGACCCGGAATTCCTCCTCGAGCCGCTCGGCCAGATTACGGCCGATATTGCCGCCGCCGGCCAGCATGACCCGCTTGACCGGTTTGTCGAGCCGCCGCAGCTCCGACATGACCGCCCGGATATTGCGGCGCGCCGCGACGAAGAACACCTCGTCATCGGCCTCGATCACGGTATCGCCGGTCGGGATGATCGCCCGGTCCTGGCGATAGATCGCCGCGACGCGGTTATCCACGTTGGGCATGTGCTCTTTGAGCGTGCGCAACTCGTGCCCGACGAGCGGCCCACCATAGAACGCCTTCACGCCCACCAGCCGCACCGCGCCGCCGGCGAAATCGAGCACCTGCAGCGCGCCCGGGAACTCGATCAGCCGCCGCACATAGTTCGTGACCAGCAGCTCCGGCGTGATCCGCACGTCGATCGGGATCGCCTCCTGGGCGAAAAGCTTCGGCTCGGTCTGGTATTGGGCGCTGCGCAGGCGCGCGATCTTGGTCGGCGTATGGAACAGCGTATAGGCCACCTGACAGGCGATCATGTTGACTTCGTCGCTGTTGGTCACGGCGAGAATCAGATCGGCATCGTCCGCCCCCGCCTGGCGCAGCACCCCGGGGTGCGAGGCGACCCCGGTGACCGTGCGCAGGTCGAGCTTGTCCTGCAGTCCCTGCAGGACCTGGGGATTGATATCCACCAGCGTGATGTCGTTGTCTTCACTCGCGAGGTTGTGGGCGACCGAGGCCCCTACCTGACCTGCACCGAGGATGATGATCTTCATGGCTACCGCCTGGATTCCGATCGCCGCCGCCGCGGATGGCGCGGGATTGTACCTGTTTGTGGCTGTGGGGACGTTACCAGTGCCGGGGCCGAAAGTCGCGCCGGGGCGCGGCCAAAGTCAAAATCGGTATCTCGCCAAGACGCGGAGCGCGCCAAGGAAAGGCGAAATCAAGAAAACACTAGCGCCGGCGGTTACGACTCGGTTCGCGGTCAAGTATTCAACGTCGGATAATCATCGGTCGTCGCCGTGCCTCTGCGCGAGGAACCAACGATGTCGAGAGCGCAACAGATATCAAAACCGGTTGGCTCCGTTCGGCCGCAAACCGGACTCCGTCATTTTCTTTCTCGCCTTTTCTTGGCGCGCTCCGCGTCTTGGCGAGATACCGATTTTGACTCTATTCGGGACCTCCTCACCTCTGCGAGAGAAACGAACAACGCGCCGCATACCCCGGGCTAATTCTTGTCTTTGGCGCCGTATTCGATGCCGAGGCTCTTGAGCTTGCGATAGAGGTGGGTGCGCTCCATGCCGACGCGCTGGGCGAGGTCGCCGATGCGGCCGCCGACGGCGCGCAGCTGGTGCTGGAGGTAGGCGCGTTCGAACTGTTCGCGGGCCTCGCGCAGGGGCAGATCGAGCGGCAGCGCCATGGTGGTCGCGGCGACATCGACACGCGGGCGCAGCTCGCTGAGGGCTTCTTCGACGGCCCGGGTATCGATGTCGGCACTCTCGCCGAGGGTGAGCAGGTGGCGCACGAGGCTGGCGAGTTCGGCGACATTGCCCGGCCAGTCGTAATGGCGCAGCCGATTCTGGGCGGCGACGGTGAAATGGCGGTAGACGAGACCTTCGCGGGCGACCATCCGGTCGACGAAATGACTGAGCAGTTCCGGCAGGTCCTCGGCGTGGTCACGCAGGGCCGGCACGTGGATGGCGGCCGCATTCAGCGCGTGGTAAAGATCGGCCCGGAACCGGCCGGCCTCAACCAGCGCGGGCAGGTCCTCGGCCGTAAGTGCGACCAGGCGCGGGGCGCCGGGGCCGCTGCCCTGCTCGATCCGCTCGAACAGCGCCGCCTGCCCCCTCGGCGGGAGCTCGGCGAGGTCATTGAGCACGAGCACACCGCCAACGGCCCGCTGCCATGCCCCGTCTTTGCCGAACAGGGCCTCGACCGCCGCGGCGTTGCCGACGGCCCCCAGATCGAACTCGATCCGGGGCTGCCGCGCCCGCCCCCCCTGTTCGTGCAGGAGCGCGGCGACAGTGCGTTTGCCGGTGCCCGGCTCTCCCCGCACAAGCACGGGTGCCGCGCCGTGCGCCAGGCGCGCGACCCGCTCGCGCAGATCGACGACGCTCCGGCTCGTGCCGATCAGGTCGCGGCGCGGCGCGAGCGATGCCCGACCACCGTCGCCGGTACGCGGTGTCACGCTGCCCAGCGCATTGCGGACGGTGACCAGCAGCTTGGCCAGCGAAAGCGGTTTCTCGACGAAATCGAAGGCCCCGAGCCGGGTCGCCTCGACGGCCGTCTCGATCGTGCCGTGGCCGGACATCATGATCACGGGGAATCCCGGCGCCTCCCCGCCGTGCCACTCGTTGAGCAGCGTGATCCCGTCGACATCGGGCATCCATATATCAAGCAGGGCGATATCCGGGTGATCCTCGCGGCGGGCAATCCGGGCGTGCTCGGCGTCGCCCGCCACAGTGACCGCGTAGCCCTCCTCCTCGAGGATCTCGCGCAGCAGATCGCGGATATCCGGTTCGTCATCAACCACGAGAACGCGTGAGGGACTCATACGATCGCTCCATCGGCGGTGTGCGTGACCCGGGCGGGCAGGCGGATGTGGATCGACGCCCCACCCTGCGGTCGATTCTCGGCCTCGATCGATCCGCCGTGCTCCTGCACGATCCGACGCACGATCGACAGCCCCAGACCGCTGCCGCGCGATTTCCCGGTCATGTAAGGCTCGAACAGACGATCGAGCATGTCGTCGGGTATCCCCGGCCCGGTATCGCTGACCCGCAGCTCGACGGCCGCCGCATCCTGGTCGTCCGCGGGCATGAGCCGGGTCGTCACGGTAACCGGCCCAGTCGATTCGACCGCGCTCTGGGCCTCGAGTGCATTCTTGATGAGATTATGCAGCACCTGGCGCAGGCGCGATCGATCCGCATCGATCGGCGGCAGCGGGTCGGCCATCGCCAGCACGACCCGACTGCCATCGCCGTTGTCGTAAAGGTCGACCACCTCGCGCACCAGGGCGTTGAGGTCGACGACGGTGAAATCGGCCGCGGGCGTGGTCGCGTAATCCGCGAACGCACGGACCATGGCCTTGAGCGCCTCTACCTGCTGGACGATCGTCCAGGTGGAGCGATCGAGGATCTCGGCGTCTTCCTGCGGCAGGGTGGACAGGAAGCGGTGGCGCAGCCGCTCGGCCGACAGCTGGATCGGCGTCAGGGGGTTCTTGATCTCGTGGGCGAGGCGTCGCGCGACCTCGCTCCAGGCGGCCTCACGCTGGGCCTGCACCAGCGCGGTGATGTCGTCGAACACCACCACCCAGCCACCCGCGAGGTCCTGCTGGTCCGGCAGGCGTGTACCGCGGCAGACGATGATCTTGCGCCCTCGCTGTCCCGGCAGTTCGAACTCCTCGCGCCACTCGCCGCCGCCGCGCTCTACATGCGGCATGACCACGCTCAGGAACTGACCGAGCGCGGCGTGCTCCGCCGCGAGTTCACTCAGCGGCCGCCCCGACAGCGGCGCGAGGTCGACCCCCAGGATCCGCGTCGAGGCAGCGTTGACGGTGCGCAGCGTGCCCTCGGCATCGAGGGTGAGCACGCCCGTGGAGATACGCTCGAGCACGGCCTCGAGGTAGGCGCGCTGGCTTTCGACCTCGAGCCGGCTGCGCCGGGTCTGATCGCGGGCATTCGACAGCCGCCGGGTCATCTCGTTGAACGATTCCACGAGGAAACCGAGTTCATCGCGGCCCGAGGGTGGCAACCGGGTCGCGTAATTGCCCTGGGCCACCGCGCGGGTGCCCTCCCCCAGATTGTGGATCGGTAGCATGAGGCGGCGCGCGGAGTAGAACGCCGCCCAGATCGCCGTGAGCACGGACAGCCCCAGCGCCAGCGCCAGCGTTCCGATGTAGCTCGTTTTCAGCGGCTCACGGAGGAAGGTCAACTGACGGTACTTGCCGACCGCCGCCTGCACGTTCTCCGCCAGTGCATCGAGTTCGTCAGGGACAGGGTACAGCGCCTGCAGCACGCGCGGATCACCGCCCGGACTGCCGGGCTTGACCGGGACCACGACGCGGACATGGAGCCCCCTGCCGCGTACGGGATCCAGGCCCACATAGGGCTGTCCCTGGCGCAGCTGGGCGAGGATATCCGGCGTCGGGCGGACCGGAACCACCTGTGCCATGTCGTCGCTGCTGGTCGCGATCACGCGGTTACTGTCGGAGAGCAGGGTCAGCTGATTCGCGGTGGATCCGGCCTGGATACCCGAAAGCAGGCGCACGGTACCCTCATCCGACACCTTATCGAGACGCCCCGCCATCTGTTCGGTTACGCGCTGCAGCGTACGCATCTGCAGGCCCAGCGATTCCTTGGATAGCGTCAGCGCGTCATCGAGGGCGCGCTCGACCTCGACATCGAACCACGAGTCGATACCGGAGTTGATAAACTTCAGGGAGAACGAGAACACGATCGTCACCGGCACCAGCGCCAGCACGATGAACATGGTCACCAGCCTGCCGGTGAGCCGCGCCCCGGCGGCCCGTTCACGGAACTGTCGGACCAGGTTCCAGATATTGACACCGACCAGCAGGCCGATGAACGCGAGCCCGATGATATTGATGAACAGGATCAGGACATAAAAGCGCCCGAAACGTTCATAGCTCTCGGCGAAATTGCCGAGGACATAGAGTGAAATCAGCAGCAGGACGAACAGGCCGACCATCGGCCAGAACCCGGTCGCCAGGCGCTGGATCACTCGAATGACCATGTGCGCCAGTCCGTCTCCAGGTACCAGGCCGCCGAGAACAGGGCGGCGGGGCGCAGCGGCCACGGGAGGGTATTGTGTTCGAGCCGCAGGCGCACGTGCCCGATGTGCCGGCTCGGGTCATCGAGCAGCACGCGATCGACGATCGGGAAGCCGATCAGCTGGCCCATGAAGTCGAGCGCGGTGGGCAGGCGCGTGAAGCTGCGGCGCTCGCCGGTATTCAGGTTCGTGACCAGGTACTGAAGACTCAGGGCGTGGTATTCGAGGCGGTAGCGCTGCGTGACGTAGGCAACCTCGCCCTCGGGCCACCACCAGCCGCGTTCACGGCCGATCTCGACTTCCCAGACGAAAGTCAGCGCGACCCCGCTGTCGAGGGCGTCCCGCACGGGCTTAGTGAGTTCGATACGGGTGACGGAATCGAGAAGATAGACTCCATCGACAACCCGGACACTCGCGCTCGGCAGGCTGATGCCGCCCTCCGCCGCGCGGGCAGGCGTGAACGGCGTCAAGGCCATGGCCGCCAGCAGGGCGATATACGACAGCAGCCGCCCGGCCCCCCTCATCGCTCGGCCCCGCCGGCCCGTAGACACGCATAGAAGAATCCATCCATCCCGGACTCCCCCGGCAGGATCTGTCGGCCCGCGCCATCCGCGCGCCCCGCGCCCGGGTCGACCGGGACCGCCACGGTGTCGCCCTGACGCTCGAGAAACGCCTCGACCTGGCGCGCGTTTTCGCGCCGCAGGATCGAACAGGTCGCATACATCAGCATACCGCCGGGTGCCAGCAGCGGCCACAGGGCATCGAGCAGGCGTGCCTGGGTCTGGACGAGGGCGTCGATGTCCGTCGGCCGGCGCAGGAGTCTGATATCCGGATGGCGCCGGATCACGCCGGTCCCCGAGCACGGGGCATCCAGCAGGATGCGGTCGAACGGACGGCCATCCCACCACGCGGCGGTGTCGGTCGCATCCGCGCAGATCACCTCGGCCTGCACCGACAGCCGCGCGAGCCCCTCACGCAGGCGTTCGGTGCGCCCGGAATCGGATTCCACCGCGACGATATGGCCGGGCGCGGGCCGGATTTCGGCGAGATGACCCGTCTTGCCGCCGGGCGCGGCGCAGGCATCGAGCACGCGCCCGCCCGCCGGCACCCCGAGCAACAGGGTAGCCCACTGGGCGGCCTCGTCCTGGACCGATACCAGCCCCTCGGTGAAACCGGGCAGGCGCTCCACGGCGACCGGCGTAGCGAGGATCAACGCGCCCGGGGCCTTGCCCGGGCGCGCCTCGACATCGGCCGCTCGCAGGCGCTCGATGTACGCATCGCGTGAGACGCGGGCGAGATTCACGCGCACGGTCATGGGTGGGCGTGCGGTGGCGCTGGCAGCGATGTCGGCCCACTCCTGTGGCCAGTCCCGCGCCAGTTCCTCCGCCAGCCAGGCGGGCCAGCCATGCGCCCCGCGCGGATCGGCGGGCGCCGCCAGCGCCCGCGGGTCGCGCAGCACGCCGCGCAGCACGCCATTGATCAGGCCGCGCGCCCAGCCCTTGCCAAGCGCACCGGCGGCCTCCACGGCGCCATTGACCGCGGCGTGCGAGGGCGTACGCATCATGGCGAGTTCATAGAGGGCGACCAGCAGCAGGGCCTCGAGGTCGCGATCGCGCGGCTTGAACGGGCGGCGCAGGCGGGCTCGCAGGACGGGCTCGAAACGCAGCCGGAAACGGACACCGCCATAGGCCAATTCCTGCAGCAGCGCGCGTTCGGCCTCCGCGACCCGCGGCCGGGTCCGTTCCAGCGCCGCGTCCAGCGAACGCCCATCCGCGATGGCCGCCAGCACCTGCGCGGCGCCCGCACGGGCAGGGATCAGTCGCTGTCGAGCCGGCATCCCTGCAGCCTCCGCGCATTGGCGAAATCGGCCGCCGGCATGGCCCGCCGCCCGGCGGGCTGAACGCGCAGCAACCGCAGCACGCCATCGCCGGTAGCCACATCGATGCCGTCGCGGCCAGCGGCCACAACGGTGCCGGGCGGCTGATCCCCGGTCCGTTCCGGCAGGGCCTCGGCGACGTGCACGCGCATCGGGCCCTCCTCCAGCGTTGTCCAGGCCCACGGCCAGGGCTGCAGCGCGCGGACGGCGCGCGCGATCGTGGGGGCAGGCTGGGACCAGTCAATGCGCCCCTCGGCCCGATTCAGTTTGGGCGCGTATGTCACCCGTGTGGAGTCCTGCTCGCGCGCTTGCGCGAGATAAACGGGCGGGTCCTGCAGCACCTTCGCCAGCGCCTCGGCCCCGAGCACCGCGAGACGATCATGCAGCGTAGCCGCGGTCTCGTCGGCGGTGATCACGCAGCGCTGCGCGAGGGCGATCGGACCGGCGTCCATGGCCGGCACCATCCGGATCACGGAGACACCCGTCTGCGCATCGCCCGCGAGCAGAGCCCGGGCGATGGGCGCCGCGCCGCGCCAGCGCGGCAACAGCGAACCATGGACGTTGATCGCGCCGTGGCGCGGGTAATCGAGCACTGCGCGCGGCAGGATCTGTCCGAAGGCGACGACGATCAGCAGGTCGAGACCGGCCGGTCCGGCGACCGCTTCCAGATCGGTGACCGCGAGGTCCTCGGGCTGGCGCACCGGCACACCCGCCTCGACCGCGGCCTGCTTGACCGGCGGAGCGGTCAGCCGCCGGCCCCGACCGGCAGGGCGGTCGGGCTGGGTGAACACGGCCACGAGTTCATGCCCTGAGTCGAGCACCGCCCGGAAGGCGGGCATGGCGAACTCGGGGGTGCCGGCGAAGGCGATCCGCAGAGGGGTACTCATACCGGGGGGCCTGTCAGTCAGCCGGCGGCGCGGCGGCTGTCGCCGTCGCGCCGCCGCTGCTTCAGCAGGCGCTTTTCGATACGCTGACGCTTGAGCATGGAGAGGCGGTCGATGAACAGGCGGCCGTCGAGATGGTCCACCTCATGCTGGATACAGACGGCCAGCAGGTCGTCCACATGAAGTTCGTAGGGGTTTCCGTCCCGGTCCAGCGCGCGCAGGGTGACGCACGCCGGGCGGGTCACCTTCTCGTACACGCCCGGTATCGACAGGCACCCCTCCTCGCAGGTCCCGCTGCCCTCGGGGTAGACCAGTTCCGGGTTGATCAGCACCAGCGGTTCGTCCTTCGACTCGGACACGTCGATGACGGCGACGCGCCGGTCGATACCGACCTGGGTCGCGGCCAGACCGATCCCCGGCGCCGCGTACATCGTCTCCAGCATATCGTCGACGAGCGCCCGCACCTCGTCGTCAACGGTCTCCACGGGAGCCGCCTTGTGACGGAGATACGGGTCGGGATACTGCAGAATTTCCAGCGTGGCCATGGGTTCCGAGCCGAATTTAAGGTAGATTTAGAGGTCAAATACTCAACTGCAGGATACCGCAACGGCTCATCACGGGCACACAATGCCCGCTCGCGCGCCCACGGCCGCAACGGTATTCTGAACAAAAATGCGCTCGAATTCACGGCGCGAGGGAGAAACCGGTGACCGATCGACCGTCCATCGATGCGTTGCGTACCGCCCTGCTGACCCTGACCCTGGCACTGCTTGCCGGCTGCGCATCACAGACGCCGGAGCCGGCCGACGAACCGGCGACCGAGTCCACCGGATCCGAATCCGAACCCGAGCCGGAACCCGAGCAGGAGACCAGAGTCACCCGCGAGGACGTCAAACCCTCGCACCCCGTGCGTTATACCGTGAAACGCGGCGACACGCTCTGGGATATCGCGGCCATGTTCCTCAGGGACCCATGGGTATGGCCGGAGATCTGGAGCGTCAACCCGCAGATCGATAACCCGCACCTGATCTACCCCGGCGACATCATTACGCTGGCCTTCCGCGACGGCGAGGCCCGCCTGCTCGTCGAGCGCCCCGGCATGGCGGAGGAAGACGGCGGGCGGGAAAAACTCAAACCCGAGGTCCGCGAGCGCTCGCTCGACGAGGCCGTATCCGCCATACCCGCCGACGCGATCCGCCAGTTCCTGAACCGCCCCCGGGTGGTGACCGAAGAGGAACTCGAGCGCGCCCCCTACATCGTCGGCAACTACGAGGGACGCCTGATCAGCGGCGAGGGCAACGACGTGTTCGCGCGCGGCTTCGAGGGCGGAGAGCCGGACGCGGACCGCTACAACATCTATCGACCGGGCGACCCGTTGACCGATCCGGACACCGGCGAGGTCCTGGGCTACGAGGCGATCTACGTGGGCAAGGGGGCCGTGCGCCAGGGCGGCGACCCGGCGCGACTGCGCCTGACCTCGTCGACCCGCGAGATCCTGCGGGGCGATCGCCTCATGCCGGCGGACCGCCAGACCAGCCGCGGCGAATACATCCCGCAGGTACCCGACGAGCGCGTCGACGCCCGGATCATCCAGCTGTTCGATGCCATCTCCCAGGTGGGGACCAACCAGGTCGTGGTGCTCAATCACGGTGAGGCGGATGGGGCCGAGGTCGCCGAGGTGCTGGGGGTGATGCAGAGCGGCGGCACCGTGCAGGACCCCTACGCCAGCGAGTCCGGCACGGAAACCGTCGAACTGCCGCCGCAACGCGTCGGCACGTTGATGATCTTCCGCACCTTCGAGCGCGTCAGTTACGCACTGATCCTGGAGGCCACGCAGTCGATTCGGCTCAACGACAGCGTCACCAACCCCTGATCCCGGAGACTCCATGGAAGGCGTCGACGGCTGGCTGCGGCTGGTCCATGCACCGGGCGTCGGGCCCGTGCGCACGCGCGAACTGCTGGACCGATTCGCCACCCCGGCCGGGATCGCCGCGGCATCGAGCGACCAGCTTAGCGCTACCCGTATTCCGGCCCCGGCGATCGAGGTGCTGCGGGGCAAGACCACGCCGGCCGGGATCGAGCGCGACCTGGAATGGGCCGCGGGCGATGACGCCCGGCACCTGATCGCGCTCGACGACCCGCGCTATCCGAGCGCACTCGCGGGGATCGGTGACGCGCCGCCGGTGCTGTACGTGCAGGGGGACCCGCAGGTACTGCATCTCCCCGGCCTCGCGGTGGTCGGTACGCGCCACCCGACCCCCGCGGGCCGCGAGACGGCCCATGATTTTGCTCGCCACCTGGCAGGCGCGGGCCTCGTCATCGCCAGCGGCCTCGCACTCGGCATCGACGGCGCCGCCCACGAGGGTGCGCTGGCCGGTGGCGGCATCACCTTCGCCGTCGCCGGCACCGGCCTCGACCGGGTCTATCCCGCCCGCCATGCCGACCTTGCCCGCCGCATCGCTCAGGAGGGCGCGCTGGTATCGGAACTGCCGATCGGCACCCGGCCGTCGCGCGAGGCGTTCCCGCGCCGCAACCGGATACTGGCCGGGCTGGGCGTCGGCACCCTCGTGGTCGAGGCGGCGGTGCGCAGCGGTTCGCTGATCACCGCCCGGCTCGCGCTGGAGCAGGGCCGCGAGGTCTTCGCCATCCCCGGTTCGATCCACAACCCGGTCGCGCGCGGCTGCCACCGGCTCATCCGCCAAGGGGCGAAACTGGTCGAGACCGGCGACGACGTGCTGGAGGAGATCGCCGCCCTGCTCGGCGATAAATGGCTCGCTCCACCAGCAGCAGACGCCGGAGACGGCCCGGCGGACGGGCGCGCCGCATCGCTCGCCGACGACCCGGAATACGGCCATCTGCTCGCCTGTATCGACTGGGAACCGCGCGGTGTGGATGAGCTCGCGGCGGCCAGCGGAGTGGACGCATCGGCGGCGGCATCCATGCTGCTGCGGCTGGAACTCGAGGGGGTGATACGGGTCGCCCCGGGCGGACTGTACCAGCGTGCCTGACGGCCCCCTCGGGCGGCCGGGATTGGAAATCCGCATTTACGCCTCTAGACTGACCACCACTTCCGGCCCCGTCGCGTCCCGCACGTGTCCGGATCCGCGCTCGCGCGACCACTGTTGAACGGTACCCATGGCCAGCAATCTCGTCATCGTCGAATCGCCCGCCAAGGGCAAGACTATCAAGAAGTACCTCGGCAAGGATTTCGAGGTCATGGCGTCGTATGGCCATGTACGCGACCTCGTACCGAAAGAGGGCGCGGTCGATCCCGAGCACGGCTTTGAGATGCATTACCAGGTCATCGAGCGCAACGAGCGCCATGTGCAGGCGATCGAGCGGGCGCTGAAGAAAGCCGACCGCCTGGTGCTGGCGACTGACCCGGACCGCGAGGGCGAAGCCATCTCCTGGCATCTGACCGAACTGCTGCGCGAGCGCAACAGCCTCGGCGACAAGGCGGTCGACCGGGTCGTCTTCCACGAGATCACCAAGGGCGCCATCCAGCAGGCGGTCGAGCACCCGCGCGGCCTCTCCATGGAACTGGTGAACGCGCAGCAGGCGCGGCGCGCGCTCGATTACCTGGTCGGTTTCAAGCTCTCGCCGCTGTTGTGGAAGAAGATCCGGCGCGGCCTCTCCGCCGGGCGCGTGCAGAGCCCGGCGTTGCGCATGATCACCGAGCGCGAGACGGAGATCGAGGCGTTCGTGGCGCGGGAGTACTGGTCGGTCGAGGCCGCGCTCACGAAGGGCGAAGACCCGATCAGCGCCAAACTGGTACGCCTGGACGGCAGGAAGTTCGAACAGTTCACGCTCACCGACGAGGATGGCGCGACGGCTGCCAAAGGCCGCATCATCGAGGCCGCCGATGGCGCGCTGATCGCACGGTCGGTCGAGAAGAAACAGCGCAAGCGCAATCCGGCACCGCCGTTCACGACCTCCACGCTGCAGCAGGAGGCCTCGCGCAAGCTCGGTTTCTCGGCCTCGCGCACGATGCGCGTCGCCCAGTCGCTGTACGAGGGCGTCGACACCGGCGAGGGCCAGGTGGGCCTGATCACCTACATGCGGACCGACTCGGTCACGCTGGCAGGAGACGCGCTCAACGAGCTGCGCGAGTTGATCGCCGGGCGCTATGGCGCCGACAACCTCCCCGAGAAGGCGCGCCGCTACAAGACCAAATCCAAGAACGCCCAGGAGGCGCATGAGGCGATCCGCCCGACCTCCGCGAAGCGCATGCCGGAGACGATCCGTAATCGGCTGACCTCGGATCAGGCACGCCTGTACGACCTGATCTGGAAGCGCACGGTCGCCTGTCAGATGATCCACGCGACCATGGACACGGTCGCCGTCGAGCTGGTCCCCGCTGGCAACGCCGGCACACCCGACGTGCCGCCGGAGCGGGACCACGCCTTCCGCGCGACCGGCTCGGTCGTCCGACACGCGGGCTTCATGACCGTCTATCGTGAGGACCGCGACGACAGCAAATCCGATCCCGATGCCGAGCGCCGGCTGCCGGAGATCGCCGAGGGCGACCGGCTGCCGCTGAACGACGTCGTGCTCGAGCAGCACTTCACCGAGCCGCCACCGCGCTACACGGAGGCGAGTCTGGTGAAGGCGCTGGAGGAATACGGTATCGGCCGGCCCTCGACCTACGCCAGTATCATCTCGACGCTGCAGGACCGCGAGTACGTCGAGATCGAGAGCCGCCGGTTTTTCCCGACCGACGTCGGCCGGGTGGTCGCGCGTTTCCTGACCAACCATTTCCACGACTACGTGGATTACGAGTTCACCGCCCGCCTGGAAGACGAACTCGACGCCGTGGCCCGGGGCGAGCAGGACTGGGTCCCGCTGCTGGAACGCTTCTGGGAGCCGCTGGAGGAGCGCATCGCGGAGAAGCAGGAGAGCGTCACGCGCGAAGAGGCGATCCAGGCGCGACAACTTGGAACCGATCCCAAGACCGGGCGGCCGGTGAGCGCACGTATGGGCCGCTATGGCCCGATCGTGCAGCTCGGCACGCGTGACGACGAGGAGAAACCGAAGTTCGCCGGCCTGCGCCCCGGCCAGAAAATGGACACCATCACCCTCGCCGAGGCGCTGCCGCTGTTCGACCTGCCCCGCGACCTCGGCGAGACCGAGGACGGTGAAGAGATGCAGGCGAGCATAGGCCGCTTCGGGCCGTACGTGCGTTTCGGCAGCCGCTTCGTTTCGCTCAAGGGCGATGACGACCCCTATACGGTCACGCCGGAACGGGCGCGCGAACTCGTGCGCGAGAAGAAAATCGCCGACGCCAATCGCATCATCAACACGTTCGAGACCGACGATGGCACCACCGTCCAGGTCCTCAATGGGCGGTTCGGCCCCTACGTCACGAATGGCCAGAAGAACGCCAGCGTGCCGAAAGAAGAAGTGCCGGCGGAACTCACCCTGGAACGCTGCGAGGAATTGATCGCCGCCGCACCCGATCGCAAACGCGGCAAGAAGAAAGCGGCGGCCAAAAAGGCCGCGGCAAAGAAAACGGCTTCGAAGAAAAAGAGCGCCTCGAAGAAAAAAGCGGCCTCGAAAAAGAAGTCGAGTGCGAAGAAGAAGTCGGCCGCCAAAAAGAAAAGCGCCTCGAAGAAAAAGGCTGCCGCCAAGAAGAAAACGGCGGCGAATGCCGGCGGCACCAGCGTGGCGGCCGCTCGCAAACAGGCCTCCGGCGGCTGAGCACGGGCTTTGACGGACACGCCGGCGTACGATCGGGCAGTAGCGGCACTGCGCCGCGGCGGCATCATCGCCTATCCCACCGAAGCGGTGTACGGCCTTGGTTGCGACCCGGCCAATGCCGCGGCGGTCGCCCGTCTGCTGGACCTCAAACAGCGCCCGCAGCGCAAGGGTCTGATCCTGATCGCCGCCGATGAAGCGGCGCTGCAGCCCTGGCTGGTGCCAATCGACGTGACAACCGAGGCACGTATCGGCCCCACTTGGCCGGGACCGACGACCTGGCTGCTCCCGACCGCCGCGGATTGCCCGGAATTCCTGCGCGGTGAACACGAAACCCTGGCCGTACGGGTGACCGCGCATCCAATCGCCGCTGCGCTCTGTCGGGCGTGGGGCGGCGCCCTGGTGTCGACCAGCGCCAACCGGAGCGGGGGCGAGCCGGTACGCGACGCCGCATCCGCCCGGGAACTGTTCGGCGCCGGTGTCGATGCCGTGGTGGAAGGCGCGGTCGGTGACCTTGACCGCCCAACCCCGATCCGCGACGCCCGCACCGGGCGAACCCTGCGCGAGTAAACCGATGAGCGAAACCATTCCGCGCGCCGCGATCCACGCGTGGCTGCTGGACCTGCAGGATCGTATCTGCGACGCCCTCGGCCGGCGCGATGGCACCCCGTTCGATCAGGATGAATGGCAGCGCGAGGCCGGTGGCGGCGGGTGCAGCCGTGTCCTGAGCGACGGTGCCCTGTTCGAACGGGCCGGGGTGAATTTCTCCCATGTGATGGGCGACGCGCTGCCGCCGTCGGCCAGCGCGCAGCGCCCCGAGCTGGCCGACCGCCCGTTCGAGGTCATGGGCGTATCGCTGGTCGTGCATCCGCGCAGCCCGTACGTACCGACCTCGCACATGAACGTGCGCGTGTTCATCGTCGGCGATCCGGATGCGCCCGATGCGTGGTGGTTCGGCGGCGGTTTCGACCTGACGCCGTATTACCCCTTCGAGGCCGACTGCATGTACTGGCATGCCACCGCCCGCCGCGCGTGCCGCGCGCTGGGCGACGACGCGTACCGTGAATACAAGCGCTGGTGTGACGAGTACTTCCATATCCGCCACCGCAACGAGGCACGCGGGATCGGCGGCCTGTTCTTCGACGACCTGAACAGCCCCGACTTCGCCACCTGCCATCGCTTCTGGCAGGACGTCGGCGAGGGCTACCTCGATGCCTATCTGCCGATCGTCGACGCCCGCCGCGTGTATTCCTGGAGTGAGCGCGAACGCGACTTCCAGCTCTACCGCCGCGGGCGCTATGTCGAATTCAATCTCGTATACGACCGCGGCACGCTGTTCGGCCTGCAGTCCAACGGCCGCACTGAATCGATCCTGATGTCGCTGCCGCCGGAAGTGCGCTGGCGCTACGACTGGCATCCACAACCCGGCACGCCCGAGGCCGAGCTGTACGAGCGGTTTCTGCCGCCACGGGACTGGCTCGGGATTGGGGATTGCTGAGGCGTGTGCAGGGCGGTTCTCGCCAAGGCGCAAAGGAAGCCAAGGGACGCCAAGAGAACTTTTTAAAGAAAAAGCGATCTCTCGCAGAGCCGCAGAGATCGCCTTTACTTCGATTTCCCCGGCATTTCCTGGCGCCCTGGCGAGAACCCGGGACGTGCATCCGCGAAAATCCGCAACGAGGAGCCCCGGAAGCCGGCCCGGTTGTTACGATCCCGCGACAACGTACAGGCGCGATCCATGCCCTCGGCTCAGGGCTCCGATTGTTCCCGTGCATGGCGCGCACGGGCACTGTATTGCGCCCCGGCACGCCACGGCTCACCATGGCGCGCCGGCTCGCGGCCGCCCGCTGCGGCCGTAGCCCGATCGCAGCCAACACGAGGAGCACCGCATGCAGCCCGTCGTCATCGTCGGTACCGGTCACGCCGGTTACGCCGCCGCCCGTGAATTCCGCAAACACGACAACACGACCCCGCTGGTGATGGTCACGGCCGACGACGGCACGAGCTATACGAAGCCGATGCTGTCGAACGCGATGGCGCGCGGGAAGGCTGCAGCCGAGCTTGCCCAGGCGAGCGCCGCCGAAATGGGCGAACAGCTCGGCGCCCGCATGATCACGCACGCGCGCGTCACCCGGATCGACGCGGCGGATCGCCGGCTGCACTTCAGCGATGGCGGCGAACTGCAAGCGGCGAAGATCGTCCTCGGGATCGGCGCGAACCAGATCGACCCGCACCTGCCCGGCGAGGGCGCCGACGACGTGCTCGCCGTCAACGACCTGGACAGCTACACGCAGGCCCGCGAGGCCCTGGAGCACGCGCGCCGGGTCGTACTCATTGGCGGCGGTCTGATCGGCTGCGAGTTCGCCAACGACTGGGTGAACGCCGGTTATGAGGTCACCATCATCGAGGCACTCGACTACCCGATGGGCCGGGCGCTCCCGCCGCAGGCGGGCGCCGCCCTGCGCTCGGCGCTGACCGGAACGGGTGTAAACGTGGTGACCGGACGCCGGGTGACAGCGGTCGAGCGCGACGGTGAGCGCCTGGTGGTCGTCGATGACGGCGGCGAACGCCATCCGGCGGAGGTAGCAGTGCGCGCGCTCGGCCTCAAACCGCGCACCCGGCTGGCCGAGGAGGCCGGGATCGAGGTCGGGCACGGTATCCTCACGGACCGCAGGCTCGAGACCTCGGCCGAGGGAATATACGCGCTCGGTGACTGCGCCGAGGTCGACGGCCTCGTGCTGCCCTTCGTGATGCCGATCAGCAACGCCGCGCGTGCGCTCGGCCCCACACTCGCGGGCACGGAGACCGAGGTGCACTACCCGGTCATGCCCGTGATCGTGAAAACACCGAGTTGCCCGATCCAGTTCTACGCACCGCCGGCCGGCGTCGACGGCGCATGGCACGAGGAAGAGCTCGATGGCGGCGGCATCCGTGGCCTGTTCCAGGACCGCGACGGGCAGGCCCGTGGGTTCGTGCTGACCGGACCGGCCGTCGCCCTGAAGGCGGAGCTCGTAAAACAGGTCCCCGGCTGGTTCGACAACCGATACTGATTACCGACAGGCGGGCCTGTGGCGACGCCATGCACAAGCAGGATCCGACGGCGCTCAGATCGTGGGATCGCCCTCCAGACGACGTAACCGACGGCGCAGTTCGGCGACCTCGTCGATCAGGTCTAGCGCGAGTGCCGCCCCGGCCGGCTCTACGCTGAGATCACGACGCAGGCGTACGGCGCGCTGCAGACGTATCAGCGCGTGCGGCGGGAAGCGCCATTCATTCGGACGCCGCCCCGCGTGCGGTTCTATTACCCCGACCTCGACCATATCGATCACGTACTCCGCTTCGATATCGCAGACCCGACAGAGTTCTCTCAGGCCAACCGGCTCGAGTGCCTCGAGCAGTTCGGCCTCGATCGCTGGCTCGTCCCGTTTCATGCGGCCCTCCCGTACATCCCGGCGCGGGGATCGAATGCCATCTGATCGCGCATCCGCTCGTACAGTTCACGATCCTCGTCGGACTTCGGGCTCGGCGCCACGATCCGCAGCTGCAGATACTGGTCACCGGGTGGTGAGCCGGGCAGCCCGCGGCCCTTGAGACGCAGTCGCTGGCCGCTGCGGGCACCCGCCGGGATGCGCATATCCACTTCCCCGCCGAGGGTGGGCACGTTGACCGTGGCGCCCAAAGCGGCCTCCCAGGGCGCGATCGGCAGATCAAGGTGGATATCGCGTCCATCCGGGCGGAACAGCGGATGCGGGCGGAGATGGATCTCCAGATAGAGGTCGCCGGCCTCGCCGCCGCCGACACCGCCGCCGCCCTGACCGGACAGGCGGATCTGCTGGCCATCGGTCACGCCGGCCGGGATCCGCACGTTGAGGCTGCGCGGGCGCGACTGCACATTGCCACGTGCGGGCGCTTCCGGCGACTGCAGGGTGATCGTGTGCTGGCCTCCGGTGTAGGCGGTCTCCAGCGGGATTTCCACACGCGCGGTATGGTCCTGCCCACGCCCATGGAAACCGCCAGCCGCACCGCGGCCACCGAAGCCGTCAAAGCCGCGGGTGCCGCCGCCACCGGCCGCCCGGCCGAACAGGCTCTCGAAGAAATCCGAGAACGCCCCGGCGTCGCCGCCGGTGAAACCACCACCGCCGAAGTCGAAATGCTGCTCCCAGTCAGGCGGCGGCCGGAAGTCCTGGCCCTGGCGGTAGCCCTGGCCAAGCTGGTCATAGGCCGCCCGTTTCTCCGGATCCTTCAGGACCTCGTAGGCCTCCTGCAGTTCCTGGAATTTCGACTCGGCATCGGTCTCGCTGCTGACGTCGGGATGGTATTTGCGCGCAAGCCTGCGATACGCCCGCTTGATGTCATCGGCGGATGCATCGCGCTCGACACCGAGGATGCTGTAGTAGTCCTTGTATTCCACGAGTACCCGGGACCTCCCTCGCTGATATGCCGTGGTTCTTGATTCGATCGTCTTCCTGATAGATAGGTGCGGGTGGAGGGTAGTTCAAGCGGGGCGAAGGGCGAAGGGCGAAGGGCGAAGGGCGAAGGGCGAAGGGCGAAGGGCGAAGGGCGAAGGGCGAAGGGCGAAGGGCGAAGGGCGAAGGGCGAAGATTGTGTAGGCCGGCCTTCCCCGGCGTCCACCATTTTTCGGATGTGCGTCGGCATCTCCCGCCGGGGAATGCCGGCATTGCGCGGTGACATTTCCCGGGCCGATCTCCACCGCCACGGACCGCGCAAAGCCGGCCTACGTTCGTAGCCCTTCGCCCTTCGCCCTTCGCCCTTATTCGTTCAACCACCGCGCCGCATCCAGCGCGAAGTACGTCAGGATGCCGTCGGCGCCCGCGCGTTTGAACGCGGTCAGGGCCTCAAGGGTGCAGGCGCGTTCCTCGAGCCAGCCGTGGCCGAAGGCGGCCTTGAGCATGGCGTATTCGCCGCTGACCTGGTAGGCGAAGGTGGGTACGCCGAAACCCTCTTTCACGCGGCGGATGACATCGAGGTAGGGCATGCCCGGTTTGATCATCACCATGTCGGCGCCTTCTTCCAGATCCAGCGCGACCTCGTGCAACGCCTCGTCGGTGTTGGCCGGGTCCATCTGGTAGCTGTGCTTGCCGCCACCGCCGAGATTGCCCGCGGAGCCCACGGCGTCGCGGAACGGCCCATAGAAATCGGAGGCGTATTTGGCCGAGTAGGCGAGGATGCGGGTATTGCGATGGCCATCCGCCTCCAGCGCGGCACGGATACTGCCGATACGCCCGTCCATCATGTCGGACGGGCCGAGCACATCGGCGCCGGCCTCGGCGTGCGAGCGGGCCTGGCGGACGAGCGCCTCGACCGTCTCGTCATTGACGACGTAACCGCCGGCATCGGTCAGGCCATCCTGGCCCGTCGCCGTGTACGGATCGAGGGCCACGTCGGTCATCACGCCGAGTCCGGGCACGGCCTCCTTGAGCGCGCGCACGGCGCGCTGGACCAGTCCGTCAGGGTCCCATGCGGCCTCCGCGCCCGCGCTCTTGTGTTCCGGTCCAACCACCGGGAACAGCATGATCGCCGGGATGCCCAGCCGCTCGGCCGCAAGCGCCTCCTTGACCAGGCAATCGATCGAGAGGCGCTCAACCCCGGGCATCGAGGGCACGGGCTCGCGCTCACCCTCGCCTTCACGCACGAACACCGGCCAGATGAAATCCGCGGGCGTGAGCGTATGCTCACGCATCAGGCGCCGCGAGAAGGCATCACGCCGCATGCGGCGCATGCGCGTATGGGGAAACGGGCCGCGCTGGCTGCGGTACTCGGTCACGACGGCAACTCCTTGCGGGACAATGGGTGCGGGACGAGTGTACCCGGGCGACGCCGGGGCTGCCCATCGGGGTGACCATGGACGGGCGAACCGGGCAGACACTGGACATCGCCTCGGCCCGCTGCAACGATCCGGCCTCCACCCATTGCCCCGGAGCCGTTGCCATGCCCAGCGACCGTTACGCGGTGATCGGCCATCCGGTCGGCCACAGCCTCTCGCCGACGATCCATGCCCGCTTCGCGCAGCAGACCGGCGAAGACCTGGAATACAGCCGGATCGAGCCAGCGGAGAACGGCTTTGGCGAAGCCGCGACCGCCTTTTTTTCAGAGGACGGGCGCGGGCTCAACGTGACGGTCCCGTTCAAGGCCGAGGCTCGCGCGTGGTGCGACCGCGTGAGCGACCGGGCCGAACGGGCGGGCGTGGTCAACACCCTGACCCTGCAGGCCAACGGCTGGGTAGCCGGTGACAACACGGACGGCATCGGACTGGTGCGCGATCTGACGGTCAATCTCGATATCGGTCTGGCCGGCGTGCGGATCCTGCTGATCGGCGCTGGCGGCGCGGCCCGTGGTGTACTGGAGCCGCTGCTCGGGGAAACGCCAGCCGACATCCTGATCGCCAACCGCACGGCCGCGCGGGCCGAGGAACTCGCGGCGGAATTCCAGGCCGACGGCCCCGTGCGGGGCTGCGGGTTCGACACGCTCGACCACGAGCCCGCGTTCGACGTCATCATCAACGCCAGCGCGGCCAGTCTCGGCGGCGCACTGCCCCCGATCCCGGCGGCGGTGATCGCCCGCGGCGCCGCGGTATACGACATGATGTACGGCCCCAGGGCCGACCCGTTCCTGGACTGGGGCCGCGATGCCGGCGCCGCCACGGTATCCGACGGCCTCGGGATGCTGGTCGAGCAGGCGGCTGAGTCGTTCCTGATCTGGCGGGGTGTGCGGCCGCAGACCACCGCCGTTCTGGCGGCCCTGCGGGCCGAACAGGGGGAATGACGCGGGCTACGAATCGAGCTTGCGCGACCGATCGTGCGGGAAGGACGGGGGTGACCGATAGCACGGACATTTCCCGATTCGCCGTTGCAAAGCCTGGGAGGCGTCCCTATACTCCCGCGACCTGATAGCCGGGGCGGCCAACAGGCCCAGCCCGCGGCGTAATCCATACGGAATGCATCATGAGCAACACTGCTGGATCCAAAGGCGAAACGATCGACCTCCCGACCGAGGAAGAACTCCTCAACTCTTCGGAAGAGGAATACATGGACGAGCGCCAGCTGGAATACTTCCGCCAGGTGCTTCAGGCCCAGCGTGATGAGATCGAGGCCGATATCGCGCGCGCCCGGGGCGAATTGTCGACCGGGGAGAACGAACCGGATGAACTCGACCGGGCGTCGGCTGAGGAAGAGCGCTGGCTAAGCCTGCGCATCAGCGAGCGCGAGGGCAAGCTGCTGAAGAAGATCGACGAATCGCTGCAGCGGATCAACGAAGGCGAGTACGGTTATTGCGAGGATACCGGTGAGCCCATCGGTATCCCCCGCCTGCTGGCACGGCCGACCGCGACCCTGTCCGCGGAGGCGAAAACCCGCCGCGAGCAGCTCGAGAAGACCCACCGCCAGCAGCACTGACGGTCACGCCATCGCACGGCGCCGCGGGCCTGCGGCCCCGCCGCCGTGCGATGGCGGCCGATCCGGCCACCCGATCCGCCCGGCGCATTCACGGATCCGAATGCCGGTAAAGCCGCTCTGCACGGGCGGAGATCCTCAGCCCGCGTAATCCGGCTCGTTCCCCGGCTTCCACTTGATGTTGCAGCCCATGCTGGGCAACTGTTCCCGCGGCATGGGCGTACCCTCGAGAATCGCGTCGACCGCGCCCCGCAGGTCGGCTCCCGTAACCGGCTCATCGTTGCCCGGCGTCGCGCCATCGAAGCGCCCGCGATACACGAGCTCGTGGTCGGCGTTGTAGAGGAAGAAGTCCGGTGTGCAGGCGGCACCGTAGGCCCGAGCGACTTCCTGGACCTCGTCATAGAGATACGGGAAGGTGAAGCCGGTCTTCTTGACCAGTTCCGTCATCTTCTCCGGATGATCCTCGCTGTATTTCGTGACGTCATTCGAGTTGATCGCCACAACCGCGAGGCCGCGCTCCTGGTATTCGTGCGCGAACGTCGCGAACACGTCTTTGATATGCAGCACGAACGGACAGTGGTTGCAGATAAAGGCGACCAGCAGCGGCTGGCCTTCGTAATCGCTGCGCGAAACCATGCGGAAGGTGGCCGGTTCCAGCAGCGTGAAGTCCGGCGCCGGGGTACCAAGTTCAACCATCGTGGATGGAGTCTTCGCCATGGGATGTACTCCGAAAGGGGTGGGTAAGGAATGAGGTGGGGCCCGCGTGGCGCGGACGCAATGCCTCGACGGCCATGCCTCGAAGGGTATGTCAGTTACTCAGGATGATGCCGAAGCCGAAGTTGACCCCCGAGCCGCGCTCCCGGCGCGTCCGCTCTGGCCAGAGTTCGAAGGCCTCGGCCTGGACCACCGGGAACGTATATTCGGCCTCGTCGATCCGGCCCGTCTCCGTACCCTGTACGTCTGCGCGCACGGTGAAACGCCGACCGCGGCCGTAGACCGCGGTCTCGAGATAACCGTCGACATAGACCCGGAAACGCCCCGACGACGCCGCATCGGTGTCAGGCATCTGCGTGCGTTGCGACAGCGGATACGCCACGATCTCCAGGCGCGTGCGCTCGGGCAGATTGCGGGCGTCGGCGATCACGCCGCCCCAGAGCACGGTGCGGCCAGCGGCGCCTTCGGGGTGGTCTTTCACGTCCCTCGGAGTGAGCCCGCCATCGACGCCCTCGGTCTCCAGGGGAGCACTGGCGCAACCGGCCAATGCCAGCAGGAGTACGATCGAATACAGAACACGTACGACCATGTGCGATGGCCTCCGACCGCCACGCGGCCGCCGGGTGGGTTCGCCCTGCGGTGTCTGGCGGGCCATGCGGGCACTATGCCACTGACGGTATAGTGACGCAGCGCGAACGGGGGATTCGACTTGATGGAATGGTACCGGAACTGGCGGCGCAACCGTATCCTGCGCCGCGAAGGCCTCAGCGACCGCGACTGGGAGGCGTTGATGCAGCGGGTACCGGCCGTTGCGCGGTACGACCCGCACACGCGCGGCCATCTGCGCGAACTGGTGGTCCTGTTCCTCCACGAGAAATCGATCGAGGCCGCCGGCGGGCTCGAGATCGACACGGATACGCGCCGCCTGATCGCGCTGCAGGCCTGCATCCCGATCCTTGGCCTCGGGCTGGAGTGGTACCGCGGCTGGCGTTCGGTCATCGTCTACCCGGGCGATTTCCGCGTCCATGACAGTTACACCGACGATAGCGGAATCGTGCACGAAGTCGAGGAAGAACGCTCGGGTGAGGCCTGGCCCGAGGGGCCGGTTATCCTGTCCTGGACGGACACCGATGAGGACGTGAACGTCGTCATCCACGAGTTCGCGCACAAACTGGACATGGTCAACGGCACCGCCAACGGCATGCCACCGCTGCATGCCGACATGGAGCGCGGCGAGTGGACGACCGTGTTCACGCGCGCGTACGACGATTTCCGCGCGCGGCTCGAGCATGACGAGCCGCTGCCATTCGACGAGTATGCCGCCACCGATCCGGCCGAGTTCTTCGCGGTCGCGAGCGAGGTGTTCCTGTTGACACCGGACCGTGTGCGCGACGCGTATCCGCGTGTCTACACCCAGTTGTGCGCCTTCTACCGCCAGCACCCGCGAACGCTGTAAGCGGGGCACGAACGGCGCCCGCTCCGCCGCCCGGCGCGGCATATCGCCTCAGCGAACAAGGCCGAGACCTATGGAAACCGCGCTGCGCACTCTTATCCTCGGCGTTCTGACCGTGCTTGCCCTGCTGGCGTTGGGCGTCGCGCACGCCGACACGGTGATCGAGAGCGTGAGCTCGGTAAACGGTCGGCAGACGCTGACCGTGGCCGGCGAGCGGGCGCGGATCGATCCGGCACGCGCGGGCGCTCCCGCGATGCTGTTCGATGCGGGCAGCGGGCGACTCGTGCTCCTCAATCGCCCGGCCAGTCAGTACAACGCGATCAGCGTCGATCGCCTGGACGCGCTCGAAGCGCGGGTCGCGGAACGGCGTCGACGCCTGCAGCGCATGATCGAATACGCGGACGCGGATGAACGGCAACGGCTCCAGCGACGGCTCGCACGCCTGCCGGATCTCGATGGCGACGCGGCGATCCGGATCGAAACGCACGGCGAGTACACGCGGATCAACGGCTTCGACTGTGAACAGGCCGCTGCGATCGGCGACGAGGAAAACACCCATCGGCTGTGCATCAGCGGCGCAGACGATCTCGGTCTGGCGGAGGCGGCCGCCGCGACGCTGCGGCAGCTGTTCGACTTCCTCGCGCGCATGCGCAACCTGCTGGGCAGCGGTCCGGCGCCGTTCGATGCCCGCCTGCTGCAGGCGACGCTGGAACAGGCCGACGCCTTCCCGGTACGCATTGAGCGCCTCGACGACGGCACGAACCGGACGGTCCGCGGTGTCACCACTGCGGATGTCCCGGCCGAGCGTTTCGAAGTACCCGAAGAATTCACCGAGGGCGCGCGGCTGGGCGGCGAGTGAGGGCTCAATCGCCGGTATCCGAAGGGTCTCCGCCCGGCGGCGCTCCCAGCCACGCCATGATTACGGCCACGGCGTAACCGACCTCGTCGTCGCTCAGTGGTCGCCCGGCGGGGATGCGGTGCCATTTATGCAGACAGCCCCGGCAACAGGTCGCGGTCGCGTGCTGGGCGACGAAGACCGGGTGGCCGCGCATCGGGGTCTGACGGCCATCGTTTTTCGGGATCGCCGGGGCGAGACGGGCACCGACGAACTCATACGCGTGCGTGCACAGGGTCGGAATGCCCTGATTGGCCGCGTACGCCGCATCGCGTTCGTTCAGGCGGAAGCGGCTGCGAAAGCGCGAACGCGCCAGCCGCGCGCGCAGATCGTCCCAAGCCTCGCGGGTCAGACCAGGGGGTTGTGCATCGTGATCGCTCATTGCCGTACGATGCTGCGACGATCCCGCGAACGTGACAAGGCGCGCTGATGGAGACACTCCCGGATTACCTCGACCACGGCCTCGACCTCGTCGTCGTCGGCCAGAACCCCTCACCCGCCTCGATCGCGCGCCAGTGCTATTACGGCAATCCGCGCAACCGCTTCTGGCCGGCCATGCGCGGCGCCGGGCTCGTACCGGATCACTTCACGCCGGACGCGCACGGCTTCCGCTGGCTGCTGGCACACGAACGGATCGGTTTCACCGACGTGGTCAAGAAACCCACCCCCGGCGCCGGCGACCTGCGCGCCGCGGACTTCCGCGAATGGGCGCCCATCCTGGACGGCCATCTACGCCACTACCGGCCCCACATCGCCTGGTTCAACGGCAAGGGCGTCTACCAGAGCTACCTGCGCTATGGCCATGGCGTGAAACCCGACACCATCGCACTCGGGGAACAACCCGAAACCCTCGATGGCATCCACGTATTCGTCACGCCGAATCCCAGCCCGGCCAACGCCGCCTTCAGCCTCGAAGTCCTGACCGACTGGTACCGGGGCGTGGCGCGCTTACGCCGGCGAGTGAAAGATGGGAACCACGAATGAACACGAATGGGTCTTGAAGGGCATTGGGCGCTATGGAGCTTCGCTGACAGCTGATCGGGAACGGGATCCCTGGATAAAGAACCACAGATGGACACAGATGAAAGTCAAAGGCGATCGGCTGGAAATCGCTGTCCCGTGAGCTCAACCGACCGCCCTGCTTTTGACCTTATCTGTGTTTATCTGTGTCCATCTGTGGTTCTCGAATTCCGCGTCACTGCCCTCACGCTTTCAGCGAAGCTCCTGATGCCTCACCGGGCCCTGCGGCAGCCATTCGTGTGAATTGCTCGGCGCATCCCTGCGCCTCGCCCCTTCGGGGCTAACGCGATGATTCGCTCCCGGCGAATCGTTCGTGTTTATTCCTGGTTCTTCCCGTCCCCCGCATGGCGTGAAGCGACCTCTGTGTAATGCTTGGCGGAGTATTTCAGGAGGCGGTACTCGTCTTCGGTGAGTTCACGGTGGGCCTTGGCCGGGCTGCCGACGTAGAGCCAGCCGGATTCGAGTTCTTTGCCCGGCGGCACCAGCGCCCCGGCGCCGATGATGACGTCGCTGCGCACGACGGCGCCGTCCATGAGGATCGCGCCCATGCCCACCAGAACGCGGTCCTCGATCGTGCAGGCGTGGACGATCGCGCGGTGGCCCACGGTGACGTCGTCGCCGATGGTGGTGGCGTGGCCGCCCGGGCTGAATTCGCCGTCGTGCGCGACATGGACGATCGTGCCGTCCTGGATGTTCGTGCGTTCACCGATGCGGACAATGTTCACGTCGCCACGCAGCACGCACTGCGGCCAGACCGAACTCTGCGCGCCGATGGTGACGTCGCCGATGACGGTCGCATCCGGGTCGACCCAGGCGTCTTCGGCGATGAACGGGTCGATGTCTTCGAATGTGCGTAAGGCCATAGTCAGATCACTCCCGCTCATTTGAGCGTGACGAGTTCCTCGCTGCTGGTCGGGTGGATGGCCACGGTGGCATCGAAGTCGGCCTTGGTCGCGCCCATGCGCACGGCGACGGCGAAGCCCTGCATCATCTCGTCGGCGCCGTGACCGAAGATGTGACAGCCGACCACGCGCTCCTCGGCGCCCACACAGACCAGTTTCATGACGGCCGGCGTCTTGTGTGCCGTGAGGGCGTGGTACATGGGCGTGAACCGCGTGCGGTAGATGCGCAGGTTTTGCTGGCCGTGCGCCTCGGTGGCCTCGGCCTCGGTCATGCCGACCGTGCCGATCGGCGGGTGCGTGAACACCACCGTTGCGATGTTCTCGTATTCGAGCCGGGCCTCGGGCTGGCCACCGTACAGGCGGTCGGCCAGTTTGCGCCCGGCGGCGATGGCGACGGGCGTCAATTCGAAGCGCCCGCAGACATCGCCGAGCGCGTGGATGCCATCGACGTTCGTGTCCTGCCAGTCATCGACCGGGATGGTGCCGTTATCGGCGAGTTCGACGCCGGTATGTTCAAGGCCCAGACCCGCGGTGAGGGGGCGCCGGCCCACCGCCCAGACAATCTGATCCAGCCCCGACAGGCTCGCATCATCGCCGTGCAGCCGCAGCCCATCGCCATCACGCTCGACCGATTTCGGCGGCATCCGCTTATGGATCTCGATGCCGTCCTCGGCAAGCGTTTCCATCAACGCGGCACTCAGATCGGTATCGAAGGAACGCAGTGCGGCATCCCGGCGCAGGACCAGGTGGGTCTCCGCGCCCAGCGCGCGCAGCATGCCGGCCAGTTCGACGGCGATATAGCCGGCACCGACAACGGCGACGCGCCGGGGGCATTCGGTCAATTCGAAGAATCCGTCCGAGGTGATGCCGAGGTCCGCCCCGGGGACGTCCGGCACGACCGGCTCACCGCCGACGGCGATGAGGATGCGGTCGGCGCCGTAACGGGCGCCATCGACCTCGACCGTCTGACGATCGACAAAATGGGCACGGCCCTGGATATGGGTGACGCCGTCCTTGTCGAGATTGTTGGCGTAGATGCCGTTGAGGCGCTCGATGTACGCGGCCCGCTTGTCGACCAGCGCGGACCAGTCGTGGCCGCCGATATCGACATCGAAACCGTATTCCGGCGCATCCTCGAGCACATGCGCGAGCGAGGCCGCGTACCACATCACTTTCTTGGGCACGCAACCGCGGTTTACGCAGGTGCCGCCGAGGCGGTCGAACTCGACCACGGCCGTTCGGGCGCCATGCTGCGAGGCTCGGCGGGCGGCCGCCAGGCCGCCACTGCCGCCGCCAATGACGAGCAGATCGTAATGTTCGGTCATGCGTGTCTCCGGAGCCGGCTTTCACGTAAGAGGCGCCCGCGCTCGAACCGCGCCGGGCGAGCCCGAGAGGGTACCGCCAAGCGGCGCCTGGTGACAGGGCCGCGCCGCGTGATGACCGTACGCGACCTTTGCACGGAGCGACCGTGGCGTTGCCGCTCTCCGCGGTATCATCGACATGGGGCGCCGATACGATCGCGAGCAAGCTCGCTCCTACGGTCGCATCCAGCGCCAGTTGCAGGCGTCGTGTGAGAGCGTGCCTGCTAGACTGGCGCCCCGCTCCCGGAGGTGATCCATGGCATTGCGCGCGCCACTCGCGGAACTCGGTCAACACCCTGTATTCGGCCCGGTGCTCGAACGACTGCGCCAGTATGCGCTGCTGACAAGAATCGATCGGCCGATCGGCACCTATCTCCTGCTCTGGCCCACACTCTGGGCGCTGTGGTTGGCGGCGGAAGGCGTTCCCGATCTCTACATCCTGTTCGTCTTCGTCCTAGGGACCTTCCTGACCCGCGCGGCCGGCTGCGCGATCAACGATTTCGCCGATCGCGGCATCGACGCGCACGTGCAGCGGACCTCGGGTCGACCATTGGCGACGGGCGCGATCCACGCGTGGGAGGCGCCGCTGCTCGCGGTGGTGCTGCTGCTGATCGCGTTCGCGCTGGTACTGACGCTGAACCGCCTGACCGTGTATCTGGCCTGCGGCGCCGTGATCCTGGCCGCGATCTACCCGTTCTCCAAACGCTTCACCCACCTGCCGCAGGTATTCCTGGGCGCCGCCTTCTCCTGGGCCGTGCCCATGGCCTTCGCCGCCCAGACCGGCAGCGTGCCGCCGCTCGCCTGGCTGGTATTCACCGTCAACCTCGTGTGGACAGTCATGTACGACACGATCTACGCGATGGCGGACAAGCCCGAGGACCTGCGGATCGGCGTGAAGTCGACCGCCATCCTGTTCGGCGACTACGACCGCCACATGGTCGGCGTACTGCAGATCCTGACGGCGATCGGTCTCGCCATGATCGGCCTGCGGTTCGAACTCGGCGGTTTCTATCTTACGGGCGTACTGGTCGCGGTCGCGCTGTTCGGCTACCAGCAGTTCGTCATGCACGATCGGGTGCCGGCGCACTGCTTCCGCGCGTTCCTGAACAACGCCGGGGTCGGGTTCGCGGTCCTGCTGGGCATCGTGCTGGACTACGCCATCAGCCCAGCCTGATGGGGTGTGTAGTGGGCCGCAAGGCGAATGCCGGCATTGCGCGGTGAACCGCCCGGGCCGGTAGCCAGCGCCGCGGACCGCGCAAAGCCGGCCTACGTCCAGTGTCCCTTCCTCGGCGAGGCATCGAGGCGACTGGCAAGCCGCGCCGGATTCCTCACGCGCGGGCGACCGCGAGCACCCGGACACCATCGGCGCCAGCGCGCAGCAGCGCCCGACTGGCCTCGCGGACGGTGCTCGCGGTGGTTACCACGTCATCGACCAGCAGGACGGTACCGGCCACCGGCTGTCCGCCGGGTGCGAACACGCCACGGACATTCGCACGGCGTTGATCCGCCGGCAGGTCCATCTGGGCCGGGGCGGCGCGTGATCGGTTCAGCGCCTCGGTCACGAGGGGCACCGCGAGCCCACTTGCGACCGGGCGCGCGATCTCCACGGCCTGATTGAATCCGCGCTCCAGCAGCCGCCCGCCATGCAGGGGGACCGGCACGACGGCGCCCACGGACGGCGGGGCCTGAAGGATTTTTTCCGCGAGCAGCTCCCCGAGCAGGCGCCCGGCGGCGAGATCGCGGTGGAATTTCAGCCGGCGTACGCACCAGTCGATGGGCGCCGCATACGCGAACGGGACCTCGATGGCGGTGAAAGGCGGCGGGCGCCACAGGCAGGCGCCGCAGACCGTCAGCGCAGGCAAGCCCGGGCCGGTCGCCGGCAGTGCCTCGCCGCAGCGCCGGCAGGCGGCCTCGATCCGCGGCAGGTCCGCGTCGCAGCCGGCGCAGAGCGCGCGCCCGCGCCATCCCGGTTCGCCGCACAGCAGGCAGCGCGGCGGGAACCAGCGTGTCATCCATGACATGGTCAACCCCATACGGGGCCCCGCGGTTGACAGTAACGGGGCCGCCCTCAATCATTACACGCATTGTTGCGGCCGGACCCCGGCGGGGCAAGCACCTCCTGCGCAACCATCCCCATCAAGAATCCATGGAGTCACGCATGTCCGCACCGGCCGCCACCCGTCACGACTGGACCCGGGAAGAAGTGGAGGCGCTCTACGCGCGCCCGCTCAACGACCTGTTGTTTGAGGCCCAGACCATCCACCGCCGGCACTTCGACCCGAACCGCGTGCAGATCTCCACCCTGCTGTCGGTGAAGACGGGCGCCTGCCCGGAGGACTGCGCGTACTGCCCCCAGAGCGTGCATCACAACACGGGGCTGGAGCGCGAGCGCCTGCTGCCGGTCGAGGAGGTCGTCGAAGCTGCGCGGGCCGCAAAGGACCAGGGCGCGACCCGGTTCTGCATGGGTGCGGCCTGGCGCAACCCGACCGACCGCAACCTCGAGCGCGTGATCGAGATGATCCAGGCGGTGCGCGATCTCGGCATGGAGACCTGCGTCACGCTCGGCATGCTGCGCGAGGAACAGGCGAAACGCCTCGCCGAGGCCGGCCTCGATTACTACAACCACAACCTCGACAGCTCTCCCGAGTACTACGAGCGCGTGATCTCCACGCGCAGCTACGCCGATCGCCAGCAGACGCTGAAGAACGTGCGCGAGGCGGGCGTGAACGTGTGCTGCGGCGGCATCGTCGGCATGGGCGAGGACCAGAACGACCGCGCCGGCCTGCTGGTGGAACTGGCGAACCAGGAAGTCCACCCCGGCTCGGTGCCGATCAATATGCTGGTGCAGGTCCCGGGCACGCCGCTGTACGGCGTCGAGCGCCTCGATCCGCTCGAGTTCGTGCGCACCATCGCCATCGCCCGGATCATGATGCCGCAGTCCTACGTGCGCCTGTCCGCCGGGCGCAACGAGATGTCCGACGAGACCCAGGCGATGTGCTTCTTCGCTGGCGCCAATTCGATCTTCTACGGCGAGCAGTTGCTGACGACAGAGAACCCGGAAACCGAACACGACCACGCCCTTTTCGCCCGCCTCGGCATCGAGGCCGAGACAGTCGAGCGCGAACGCGCGGATGGGCCGTCGTGCCCCGGCAAAGCAACGGCGGCCACAGCCACCGACACGGTGTGAGTGTCGCGCCGCGCGCAGGCCGGTTCTTGCCGAAGGCGACAACCGACATTCTGAAATCTCCGCACGGGGATTGCCGGCTGGCTCCTGCCGCGTCGCCTTCGGCTCCTCGCAGCGGTGCCTTCGGTCGCAAGCCGGCCTACAGCGTTTTGGCCTGCATGCGCGCGGAGATCCACTGGGCGAGAGGCGCCGGGGACTCCGTGACCGGATCGCGTCGATCGGCAGCCAGTACGCGCACTGGATCGCCGCGCTCCCTTCGGTCGCTCGCGATGACGAATCGCGACGTCATTGCGAACGAAGTGAAGCAATCCAGTGTCCGCACGGCACAAAGAACCTGCACTACGCCGCACGAAGTCTCTCCCGATATCAGCGCAGGGTTCCCACTCCCCATGTGGCGCGCCGAGCATCGCAGCGAGTGCCGGAACAGGCCGCGAAGCGGGAGCCGGCAGGAAGCCGGCTCCGCACAGTCGGCACACGGACGTGCTGTCTGCGCGCCCCGGCGCTCGCGAGAAGTACAGGGGCACCCCGCTGCGATCGGCCCGAGTACTGGTGCGGCATGTCCGAGCGGTGAGGCGTCACCGTGTTCCCGAAGCAGTCAGGATGCCCGGCCGATCGCAGTGGGGCGCGCCAGCCAGGGCGTGCTTTCTTCGCTTCCTTTCTTTTCATTCAAAAGAAAAGAAGTCACCCGCGGCCATCGGGTGAAACCCGAAGCACGTCGCCAACCGGCAACAACCGGAAATGGAACCGCCACGGGGAAGCGAGACAGGCTTTACATGCCGACACCGTGCGTCGGGCTGAAGCCCGGACTACAGCCGTATCAGGGCCCGTATCAATACCGATATCCATGCCTGCCTCAGCGCTCGGGACACCCATCCGGCCGTGCGGGCCGAACCCACCATGCGTGACCTCAAACCCGCCCTCGAACAACGCCGTAACGACCGCCTGTACCGGGCCCGTCGGGTAGCCGACTCCGCCCAGGGCCCGGAGATGGTGCTCGATGGCGAACGCGTCATCACCTTCTGCAGCAACGATTACCTCGGCCTAGCCGGCGACGAACGGATCGCCGCTGCACTGGCGGACGCGGCCCGGCACTGGGGCGCGGGCAGCGGCGCGGCCCATCTGGTCAACGGCCACGCCCGACCGCACCACGAACTCGAGGACGCCCTGGCGGCGTTCACCGGCCGTGAGCGCGCGCTGCTTTTCTCCACCGGCTATATGGCCAATCTGGGCGTCGGCTCGGCGCTGCTGGCACGTGGCGACTGTGCCTTCGAGGACCGCCTGAACCACGCCTCCCTGATCGACGCGGGGTACCGGCCCCACGTCGGCTTCCAGCGCTACCGCCACAACGACGCCACCGATCTCGACCGGCGGCTTGGACGCGTGGCGGCCGAGGAAAAACTGGTCCTCACCGACGGCGTATTCAGCATGGACGGCGATGTCGCACCGTTGCGCAATCTCGCCGCCGTCTGCGGCCGTCACGAGGCCCGCCTCGCCGTCGACGACGCGCATGGGATCGGTGTCCTCGGCGAGGGCGGCCGCGGCAGCGTGGCCGCCGCCGGGCTGTCCGCAGCCGAGGTGCCGGTGCTGGTCGGCACGCTCGGCAAGGCCTTCGGGACCGCTGGGGCATTCGTCGCCGGTGACGCGGACCTGATCGAGACCCTGATCCAGTCCGCGCGGACGTATATCTACACCACCGCGATCCCTCCTGCCGTGGCTGCGGCGACGCTCGCGAGTCTGGGCATCGTCGAGGCGTCCGACGACCGCCGGGCGCGGCTGAGCGCGCTGATCGAGCGCTTCCGCGCCGGGATCGCCGATCTCGACGCCGAGCCGGTCGATTCGCGCACACCGATCCAGCCGCTGATCGTCGGCTCGGCCGAGCGCGCGCTCGCCGTATCCGATGCCCTGCTGGAGGAGGGTCTGCTGGTGACCGCGATCCGCCCGCCCACCGTGCCGCCGAACACGGCGCGGCTGCGCGTCACCCTCTCGGCCACCCACGACGAGACGCATATCGATCGCCTGCTGGAGGCGCTGCGGCGCCACCTCGTGGGCCATGCGGGCAGTTCGGTTACCCCCTGAGCGGACATGGCGGCACTGTGCGCACTGGTCGCGGGGTTGCTAGTGGGCCATGCGGGACGCGCTGCACGCGCGCCTTGCCGTGAACACATAGAGCGCCGCAGAGGGAAGCCGAACTGCCCCCATGGCCCACCAGCAAAACCCGTGTCATGAAACATCCATTCCCCGCGCGCTATAATGGGGCATCAGCAACAGGAGTTCCCCCGATGGGAGAGGCCCCCGCCCGCATCGAACAGCAGCCCGCCACCGAACGCGATCTGCATGACCCGGCGCTCTACATCAACCGGGAACTGAGTCTGCTCGAGTTCAACCACCGGGTGCTGGAACAGGCCAAGGATACGACCAACCCGCTGCTCGAGCGCCTGCGCTTCCTGTGCATCTCCAGCACCAACCTCGACGAGTTCTTCGAAATCCGGGTCGCCGGGCTGATGCAGAAGGCCGAGGTCGGCGCCATCCAGGGCGGCGCCGACCAGATGCAGCCGACAGAGGTGCTTGCGGCCATCGGCGAGCGTGCCCACGAGCTGGTCGACGAGCAGTACCGGGTGCTCAATGATGTCCTGATCCCGCAGCTGGCCGACGAAGGCATCCATTTCGTACGCCGCAGCGAGTGGACCGACGAGCAGGAGCGCTGGCTGCGCAATTACTTCGAGAACGAACTCCTGCCGGTGATCAGCCCGATGGGGCTCGACCCGGCGCACCCCTTCCCGCGCATCCTGAACAAGTCGCTGAATTTCATCGTCTCCCTGCGCGGCAAGGATGCCTTCGGCCGCAACGGCGGCACGGCGATCGTGCAGGCACCGCGCGCCCTGCCCCGCGTCATCCAGCTGCCACCGGGGGAAAAGGGCAACGGCCGGCACGACTTCGTCTTCCTTACATCCGTCATCCACACCTTCGTCGAGCAGCTCTTCCCGGGCATGCGCGTACGCGGTTGCTACCAGTTCCGTGTGACGCGCAACTCGGACCTGTTCGTCGACGAGGAAGAGGTGGACGACCTGCTGCTGGCGCTGGAGGGCGAGCTCGCCTCACGGCGTTACGGCGACGGCGTGCGCCTGGAGATCGCCGACAACTGCCCGGATGACATGGCGGACTTCCTGCTGCGCCGGTTCGGGCTGGAACGGGACTCCCTGTACCAGGTGAACGGACCGGTCAATCTCAATCGCCTGCTCGCGGTCTACGACCTGGTCGACCGCGCCGATCTCAAGTACCCGGCGTTCCAGCAGGCGGTCCCGACCGGCATGCACCCGAACGCCAACATCTTCGACACGATCGCGCGCCGCGATATCCTGCTGCATCACCCGTTCGACTCGTTCACGCCGGTACTGGACTTCCTGCGCCAGGCGGCGGGCGACCCGAAAGTGCTCGCGGTCAAACAGACCCTCTACCGCACCGGCCCGGATTCGCCCGTGGTCGATCAGCTCGTGGCCGCGGCGAAGGCCGGCAAGGAGGTCACGGTCGTGGTCGAACTGCGCGCACGCTTCGACGAGCAGGAGAACATCACGCTCGCCAACCGGTTGCAGGAGGCCGGCGCCCACGTCGTCTACGGCATTGTCGGCTACAAGACGCACGCCAAGATGATCCTGGTCGTGCGCCGCGAGAAACGCGGGCTGCGCAACTACATCCATCTCGGTACCGGCAACTACCACACCAAGACCGCGCGGGCGTACACCGATTACGGCCTGCTTTCCGCCAACCGTTCGCTTGGTCAGGACGTGCACAACATGTTCCTGCAGCTCACGAGCCTCGGGCGGGTCCCGGCGATGAACCGGTTGCTGCATGCACCGTTCACGCTGCATTCGGGACTCCTCGATCGCATCGCGGCGGAACGCGACCGGGCGCGCGCGGGCGAGCCGGCGCGCATCATCGCCAAGCTGAACTCGCTGGTGGAGCCGAAGATCATCGCAGCGCTGTACGAGGCGGCCGCCGCGGGCGTGTCGATCGATCTGATCGTGCGCGGGATGTGCTGCCTGCGCCCCGGCGTCGAGGGGATATCGGAGAACATCCGGGTGCGCTCCCTCGTCGGCCGGTTCCTGGAGCACACGCGGGTGTATTATTTCGCGGGCGGGGGCCAGCCACAGGTCTGGCTCTCAAGCGCCGACTGGATGGAACGCAACTTCTTCCGCCGGGTCGAGACCTGCTTCCCGATCGAGAACCGGCGTATCCGCGAGCGCCTGGTGAGGGAACTCGAATCCTATCTCGCCGATAACACCCAGGCCTGGCTGCTGTCATCGGATGGCCGCTACGAACGCGCCGTCGCCGCCGAGGGCGAAGAACCCTACAGTGTCCAGCAGGCCCTGCTCGCCGAAGCCGCCGAGAGCCAGCAGAATCCGTAGCGGGTTACATTCGAACGCTTCGGGGAACTACGGGAAAGTCGGCCTCTCGCAGAGCCGCGGAGTTCGCGGAGAAACAGCAAGGAATAGCGCTCGGTGGAGAGAGCCTATCTGGGCCACGCGGTACGCGATCCAAGCTGGAATTCCAGTCCGATATATCAAGACTTCCCCTTCTGTCGGAGTAAAAGTGACTGCGACGTACAACCATTTTACCCCGTCTTTTATCTTCTCTTCCTCCGCGAACTCCGCGCCTCCGCGAGAAATCGCCTTTTCTTCGATTTCCATTGCGCGCCCGCCCTCGCAGCGGAACAAGTCTCCCACGGTCATTCAGTCACCGTTATCCCAGTCGAGCGTAAAGCCGCCGGCCTCCAGCAGTCCGGCCTCTTCGCCGAGGTCGGCGCGGGTCAGTGGATGCTCATCGAGCCAGCCCGGCGGGAAGCGCAGATGGACCTCCGTGCCGGCGACCTCGATACCGATCGGCGGCAGCGGTGTGGCGCGGCGACCGCGATGGAGCACCGCGGCGATGCGCAGCAGGACGGCCAGGCGCTTGAGGCGCCGGCCATCTCCCTCGCCGAAAGCCTCGAACTGGCCCACCGGGAACTTGCGCCGCCAGGCGCGGACCAGGGTCGCGAGCTGCAGTTGCTCGGCGTGGGCGAAACCGGAGAGATCCGTGTTGGCGGTGATGTAAGCGGCGTGTTTGTGGCAGGAGGAATGGGCGATATCGAGGCCGATCTCGTGCAGACACGCCGCCCAGCGCAGCAGCCATCCGGCCTCATCATCCAGCGCCCACGGCTCGCGAGCCTGTTTGAACAGTTCGGCGGCGACCGCGATGACGCGCTCTGCCTGGGCGGAATCCGCGTGAAAGCGCGCGGCCAGACGCTCGACGCTGGCCCCGCGCGGATCCACATGCTCGAGACGCCCGGGCAGGTCGGCGAGGATGCCTTCGCGCATCGCGCCGTCCGCCACGCGCATCTCCTCGATCCCCAGCGACTCCATCGCCGCGTGCAGTATCGCGACTCCGCCCGGGAAGACCGGATGGCGTTCCGCCTTGACCCCGGGTAGATCAAGCCGGTCGGTTCGGCCCGCCCTGATCATCGATTTGCGCAGGCCCCGCAGACCCGCGCGGGTAATCGTCCCGTCCGTCCATCCGGACTCCTTCAGCGTGGTCGCGACCGCCTTGATCGTGCCGGAGGCTCCCAGTGCCGCCTCCCAGGCGAGATCGCGGAAGCGGCTTTCGATCGGTTCGATCTCGATCCGCGCGGCCAGCTCGGCGCGCTCGAAGGCCTTGCGTGTCAATTTGCCGTCGGGGAACGAGGCATGGCTGTGACCGACGCAGCCGATATGCAGACTGGCCTTCTCCAGCGGTTCAAGGCCTTCGCCGACGATGAATTCGGTGGAACCGCCGCCGATGTCGATGACGAGCCGCCGACCGTCCTGGGCGAGACTGTGCGCGACGCCCAGATAGATCAGCCGCGCCTCTTCCATACCCGAGACGATCTCTACGCCGTGGTCGAGCGCCACCTCCGCCGCCTGGATGAAATCGCCGCTGTCGCGCGCCTTGCGCAGCGTGTTCGTACCGACCACGCGCACGTTGCGCGCGGGGATTTCACGCAGGCGTTCACCGATCTTCGCGAGACAGTCGAGCGCGCGTTCGCGCGCATCTGCCGACAGGTGGTTGTCCGCATCCAGCCCGGCTGCCAACCGCACCATCTCGCGCAGGCGGTCGACCACGACGAGCGCCCCATTCGGCTCGCGTCGCGCAATCACCAGATGGAAACTGTTCGAGCCGAGATCGAGGGCCGCGAAGGTATCGGCATGCTCGACGGGGTCCACTGCGCCTCCATACGACAGGGCGGAAGTTCGCAGTATACCGCCGTGGGCCGGTGATCGGTGAGCCGGGGTCGACGGCTCCCGGATCAGGCGGCGCCGGTCAGGTCTCAGGATCCCTCGACGCCGAAGCGCTCGATGATCTCATCGTAACGCCCGTTCGCGCGGATGGTCTCCAGGCCCTCGTTGAAATCCTCGACCAGACCCTCCGGGTCTTCGATCGCGCGCGAGACCAAGAGATACAGGCCACTGGACTGCAGCGGTGGATCGAGAAAAACCGCCCTGTCCGGATCGAAGCCTTCATCCTCCGCTATCTTGCTGAAGCGGTCGAAGTTCATCGCGATCATATCGATACGCCCGGCGTACAGCTTGCGCGTGTTGAGAACGTTGTTGTCGGCGACCTCCCTGTCCAGGTAATCGGCATTGTCGAACTCCTCCGTGGTCGCCCAGCCACGGCCGTAACCGATCGTGTACCCGGACAGATCCCGCAGTTCATTGTACGAATCGACCCCGAGACTTTTCAGCGCGACCAGCCCGACACTGGTCGTGTAAATGCGATCGCTGAAGATATAGGTCTCGGCCCGTTCCTCGTTGTAATAAGCGCCCATCAGGACATGCCGGTCGCCCTGGCGAACCTCGAGCATGGCGCGCGCCCACGGCATGAACTCGAGCACGGTGTCGTGTCCACCCGCCCTGAACGCCGCCCTCGACAGTTCGCTGATGAACCCGTCGTCCTCCAGCCCCGGATCGTAGAACGGCGCCCAGGGGACCGTGGCCATAACGACGCGCCGGGCCTCCGCGGCGGGCGCCGCGGCCATGAGGGCCAGCGTGACCACCAGTGCCATCCAGCCCGGTATACCGATTTTCGCGTGCATTACCTACCCCCCTGTCAGTTTCCGGTACCGCTCGGAGGCGACCAACCGCGGATGCCGGTCGATACGCCCCAAACGACTCGGATTATGTCGGATACCCGCACCGGCACAAACCTCAGCGATTGACTGTACCCCATTCTCGGTCACTCTTTCTGCCCGAAGAGGCGAGGCCCGGGCACGACACACGACACACGACACACGACACACGACACACGACACACGACAGGATCATCACAGGCCCGGCCCGCGGTCAGATCAACCCGCGTTCGGCGAACGAGACGGGCTCGCCATCGCCGATGATCAGGTGGTCCAGGATACGGATATCGACCAGCCCCAGGGCATCGCGAAGCCGCTCGGTGAGCCGCCGATCGGCCCCGCTCGGCTCGGCCACGCCCGAGGGATGATTGTGCGTCAGGATCACCGCGGCAGCGTTGTGGCCGAGTGCCGCCTTGACCACTTCGCGCGGATACACGCTGGCGCCGTCGATCGTGCCGCGGAAGAGTTCCTCGAACGCGATGACGCGATGGCGGTTGTCGAGGAACAGGCAGGCGAAGACCTCATAGGGCCGATCACGCAGGCGCGCCGCCAGGTAGCGACGGGTCGCCAGGGTAGAGGTCAGCGCCTCGCCACGCAGCAGTTCCTCGTCGAGGTGGCGTCGCCCCATCTCCAGCGTCGCCTGCAGCTGGGCGTACTTGGCATCACCCAGCCCGGGCCGTTTGCAGAAGCTCGCCCGGTCCGCGGCCAGCAGCGGGCGCAGACCGCCGAAAGCTTCCAGCAGCTCACGCGCCAGATCGATCGCCGTGCGCCCGGCGCGGCCGGTACGCAGGAAGATCGCGAGGAGTTCGCCATCGGAGAGCGCGGCGGGCCCGCGCGCCAGCATCTTCTCCCGCGGGCGCTCGGCCGCGGGCCAGTCCGTGATCGCCATGGTGACATCCTGTCGTTGTTGATCCCGGGCGCAGTATAGCTGGCCAGACCTTCGCGGAACACGGGCATCTGCGCCGCATCGGCATGCCCTGCAATGGGGGTTCTCGCCGAGGCGCCATGATCACAAAGGGGCGAAAAGAAAAAGGCGATCCCTCGCAGAGCCGCAGAGGAAGGCGAGGGATCAGTATTCGACGGATTCGGGCGCAGTCGATGCCGCTGATCGCCCTGCAAAAAAGCCTTTTCCCTTTTTCTCCGTGCTCTCCGCGGATCTGCGAGAAACCGCCTTTTCTTTGACTTCCCCGGCCCCCGGGCGAGACCCCGTGCCCACCGTCACAAACGCCTCGAGAGGTCGCGCTGCGAAAAGCCGTTCAGGGTTTGCTGAAGGCCCTTCGAGAAGCCGATAACGTTGAATTTCTCGCCCATCTCGCCGGGCAGCGTCAGGCGTTTGATGGCCTGGGACGCCAGCATGCGTTCGCGCTCATCCTCGGATGCGAGCGCGCTTTCGGCGACGGACTCGAGGCCGGTGGCGAACAGGAACTGGGCCTGGGGCGTGAAACCCTCGAGTTCGAAACCTGTAGCGGTGGCGGCCTCGGTGACGGCCGTGAAATCGACGAAGGCAGTGATGTCGTCGAGTCCCGGCCAGTCGTAGGGATCGTCGTGCGCCCGATGCGCCCGGGTGCATACGAGTGTGCCCATGTGCCGCTCGGGCAGGTAGTACTCGCTGCGGACATAGCCGTAATCGATCAGCAGTACGGCGCCGCGTTGCAGACTGCCCGCCAGCCCGTCGAACCAGCCGGGATATGCGGTCTGGATCTCGGAGGCGTAGCCCTGCGGCAACGCGCGGCCCAGATCGGCCTCGAGGCGGGCGATCGCCTGCGCCAGTGCCTCCGGCGCGGGACGCCAGCTGTCGGCGAACCCGGTGTCATCGACGACGGTACAGCGCTGCTGCGGACCGCGTTCATCGATGCGGAAGCCCTCGACCGGCAACGCATCGAGCAGCTCGTTGGCGACCACCACGCCCTCGAAGGCACCAGGCCATGCATCCAGCCACTCCACGCGATCCGCGAGGGCGGGCACCCGCGCCTGGATAGTGCTGTGCTGCGCCTGCTGAAGCGCGGGGCTCGGCTCCAGGATAAGGTAACGCCCGGGGAGCGACCCGAGCCGTTCCAGTTCGGCGAGCACCTCGGCGGTGAGCACGCCGCTGCCAGCGCCCGGCTCAAACAGGTCGCCGCCGCCGAGTTCCCGCAGGACCTCGGCACACTGGCGTGCCACGCAGCGCGCGAACAGCGGTGACACGGCCGGTGCCGTGATGAAATCGGCGGAATCGGTGAGTCGATCACTGCCGGCCGCGGCGTAGTACCCGAGGCCGGGCGCGTAGAGCGCGAGCTCCATGTAGCGCCGGAACGGGATCACCCCGCCGGCGGCCTCGATCTCCGTGCGGATGGTCTGCGCCACGCGCGCGCTGTGTTGCTGCGCCGCGGCCGAGGGTGTCGGCATCCTCTCGTCGACATCACGCGAAGACATCATCGTTTTCCATGGTGTGACCGTACCCACAGGCAGTATGGTCGTGCCTCGAAACCGCCTTGTGGCGGGCCAGCAGGAACGGAGGATTACGGGATGGCGCAGAATAACGGGGCCGAGCTCGCAGGCCAAACGGCATTGGTAACCGGCGGCGCGCGGCGCATCGGCGCACGCCTGGTACGGGCCCTGCACGGGGCCGGCGCCGATGTCGTGATCCACTGCCGGCGGTCCCGTGAGGCGGCGGATGAACTCGCGGCGGCGCTGGACGCGGAACGCCCCGGCTCCGCGGCCGTGGTGACCGGTGACCTGCTCGATCCCGACGATTGCGGTCGGGTGGTCGAGGCCGCCCGCGCCGTGCGCGGGCGCCTGGACATAGTGGTGAACAACGCCTCGACCTTCTATCCGACTCCGGTGGGCACGATCAACGCCGCCGCGTTCGACGATCTGATCGGCAGCAACCTGCGCGCTCCGACCTTTGTCGCACAGGCGGCCGCATCGGCGCTGCGCGAAACGGGCGGCTGCATCGTCAACATGGCCGATATCCACGGCCAGCGGCCCCTCGCCGACCATCCGGTCTACTGCGCGGCGAAGGCAGGCCTTATCATGCTGACGCGCACACTGGCCCGGGACCTGGCGCCAACCATCCGCGTGAACGCGATCGCCCCGGGATCGATCCTCTGGCCGGAGGGTCCCCGCGGTGACGATCCGGGGGCCCGCGCCGCCGTGCTCGCGGCGACCCCGCTGGCGCGTCAGGGCGATCCCGACGATATCGCGGCCGCCCTGCGCTACCTCGTGGGTGACGCGCCCTTCGTAACGGGCCAGATCCTCGCCGTCGACGGTGGCCGGGGGCTGTAACCGGATCGCTGGCGTCGTCGCCGCAACCTATCCGCGGCTATCGGGTGACCTCGGGCGGTATCAGCCCATCCGGTGCGACCGGCTGCAGATCATGGGCACCGATGCCGTCGAAACGGGCCCAATGGGCCGTCAGCGCGTCGCCGTGGACGGGGTGCTCCAGATCGCCGGCGAGCTCCGCCAGCGGGGCGAGGACGAAAGCGACGCGATCGATCTCCGGGCGCGGCAGCACCAGTTTGCCTTCGCGCAGGATCCGTGAGCCGAACAGGAGCAGATCGAGGTCGAGCGTGCGCGGCGAGAATTTCGGCTGGTTGCGGTCGCGCCCGAACGCGTCCTCGATGCCATGCAGCGCGGCGTAGACCTCGAGCACGGCTTCATCGCTGTCGAAGGCGGCGACGCAGTTGTAGAAGTCTTCGCCCTCGAAACCGACCGCCGGGCACTCATAGATCGTGGATACCGCCAGCGGGCCGAAGCGCTCGCGCAGGGCGCGCAGAGCGCCGGACAGATTGCGCTCGCGATCCACGTTGGTGCCGACGGATATGTAGACACGCTCGATCAACGGGTCAGCCCCGCTCGCCGCGTTCGATGACCACGCCGACATCCCGCGCGCCTCGGATCGCGCCAGGCTTTGACACGGTGACCTTGACCCACGACACGCCGAATTCACCGCGCACGATGCCCGCGATCTCCTCGGCCAGGGTCTCGACCAGCTGATAGGAACTCGCGCTGACGAAATCGATCAGCCGCTTGGAGATGCTCTTGTAGTCGAGCGCGTCCTCGATCGAATCGCTGGCGGCGGCGCGCGCGATGTCGGCGGCCATCTCGAGATCGATGTTCACGACCTGACGGGTCGTGCGCTCCCACTCGAAAATGCCGATGATGGTCTCGACCCGCAGGTCGCGCAGGAATACTGTGCCCATGTGCCCCCCCTCGCAGCGCGCGTAACTATACTGCCCCGGGCGGGTCGCATGCCAGCCTGGGGCGCCGATTCCGGCGGCCTGGTGATCCGCCCATGCGGAATCCCCTTCGCCTGTGCGTAAAGGACCGATTCAGGGGGATTCGATCAGGCCGATCCCCTTGTCCCGGGAGGCCCGATCGGATATATTGCACGGCTTCGCGTCAAACGGACCGAACGGAGTTTCCGATGTCCCGCGTATGTCAGGTTACGGGCAAGCGGCCGATCACCGGCCACCATGTGTCCCATTCGAATATCAAGACCAAGCGCCGGTTCCTGCCGAACCTGCACAAGCATCGCTTCTGGGTCGAGAGCGAGCAGCGTTACGTCACGCTCCGCCTGTCCCCGAAGGGCATGCGCATCATCGACAAGAAGGGTATCGATACCGTTCTGGCCGATCTGCGCGGCCGTGGCGAGAAGTTCTGAGGAGGCCATCATGCGCGAAAAGATCAAACTCGTGTCGAGCGCCGGTACCGGCCACTTCTACACGACGACCAAAAACAAGCGGAACATGCCGGACAAGATGTCGATCAAGAAGTTCGACCCGGTGGTGCGCAAGCACGTGACCTACAAGGAGACGAAGCTCAAGTAGTCTTCGGTTCCCGTCCGCCGACGCGGACATCGCTCAGAAAACCCGGCCCCGTGCCGGGTTTTCTGTGTGCGTTTCAGGCACACCTGACCCGATACCGGTCACAACGCCGGACCGCTTGCGCCATCGGTGAAGGCCTGCAAGGGGTTTTCGCCAAGGCGCAAAGGGCACCAGGCGACACTGAGGAAAGGCAAATTCGATTCTCGCAGAGTCGCGGAGTACGCAGAGAAAAGCGAAGGTATAGCGTTGCCCGCACCTGAAACCGCCGTTGCGGACCCTCTACCCGGGGGACACTCCTGACTTCTTTTTCAGCTCTGCGTCCTCTGCGCCTCTGCGCCTCTGCGAGAGACCGCTTTTCTTCGCGTTACCTGGCGCCCTCCGCGCCTTGGCGAGAACCCTTCTGGCAGTTGAGCTGAAATACGCAAAAGCCGGTGGCCGCCCGCAGGCGGGCGGCCACCGGTGTTGCGCGCCATCAGTAGGCGTATTCGCGGCCGTCGGCCCGGGCCCGTTCGCGGGCGCTCGGGTTGACCGACTCGCGGAAGGGCATCTCCGCGACCACCGCGTGGACCGGGTGCCCCGGCTTGGGCTGGTACTCCTCGGGCAACCACGCGACGAACTCGGTACCCAGCGCCGCCGATTCGACCGGGACGTAGGCCATGCCGATGTTCGTATCCAGCTCCGGCGAGTACCAGGGCGACGTGATCCACCCGCAGGGCTCGCTGTCGGCGTCATGCCCGACCAGCCAGAAATCCGGCGCGTAGTCCTCGATCGGCTTGCCGGCGATCTTCAGCCCCACGAGCTGGTGGGTGAACGGCGGATTGCCGTTGTTTACCTTCTCGCGCGTGTCTTCCAGCGCCTGCCGGCCGATGTAATCCGCCGCCTTGGTCTTCGGCACCATGTGGCCAAGATTGCACTGGAAGGGATTGGTCTCGTGGTCGAGGTCCTGGCCGTAGGACAGGATACCGGCCGCGATCCGGCGATGATGCGCCGGTGCGATCACCATCAGGTTGTGCTTCTCGCCGGCGGCGCGGATCGCGTTCCAGACGGTCTCTGCGTTCAGCGTGGAGTCGTAGGCGTAGACCTCGTACCCCTTCTCGCCGGAGAACCCGGTCTGCGAGATGATCACGTCGACACCGTCGATCTGCGCGGCCATGAGCCCGTAATACGGCACCTCGCGCACCCCCTCGCCGACCAGATCGGCCATCAGGTCCTCGGATTTCGGTCCCTGGATCTGCAGCGGGGAGACGTCGATCTCCTCGATCGTGACGTCGAAGCGCTTGCCGACGTTGATCCCCTTGAACCAGTAGGCGAGATCGGAGTCGCTGATCGTGAACCAGAACTCATCCTGCGCGAGCCGGAGCATGACGGGATCATTGAGTACATGGCCCTGTTCGTCGCAGAGGATGACGTAACGCCCCTTCATCGAAGGAACGCGGGTCATGTCCCGGGTACAGACGTAATCGCAGAACGCCTCGGCGTCAGGACCCTTGACCCGGATGGGCCGCTCGACGGCGACGTTCCAGAGCGTGACATCGTTGACGAGAGCGCGGTACTCGACCATCGCCCCGCCGTCTTCCGGGCGGACATAGCCACGCGGGTGATACATGCGGTTGTAGACCGTCGCGCGCCAGCAGCCCGCTTCGACCGACAGGTGCCAATAGGCGGACTTGCGCACGCGGTTGGAGATCAGCATGCGGATACCGGGGTCGCCGGTCTGCCGCAGATTGATCGGGACATTGCGATCGCCCTGGTCGATCGACTGCTGGTAATTGACGTTGGATTGGCTGGACATGATGCAGGACTCCTCGCCCGTTGCCTGTTACCCGGATGCGGGCTGCGGGAGAGAAGGGTCGAACAGCGCAGACGCGAAAAGGGTAAACGGACCGACCCGTTGGTCACGCCGACGAAACGGATAAGCGCCGTTTCGCGGCCCGCCAGGCCGACCGCCGCTTCACGCTGCGCAGCCGCCGCCGGGACACCCCGCCCGCTCGGACTTGCACTGCCGGATACCCGATCGGATATCCCTCATCGACGGCAGGTTTCCTGGCTCTCGGGTCATCGTTTGCCGTCCGCCTTCCCGGGGCAATCCCAGTGGCCTATGAACGGGAAACTCACCGCATACAGTTGCGGGGGCAGCTCCGGCACGGCTCCATGGAGCCTTCCGGATTCCCTTTTCCCGCGCCTCGGCGCGGGCACCGTCGATCATGGAACGTTACGCCGTTGGCGCCCGTTCGCGCGTTTCAGGGACGACGCCGCGTTTATCCGCTGCGACATCCCTGCGTAATCGCTGTGACCGCATTGGTCACGGAAAGTTCACGCGGGTGTCACCGACACTTCAAGCCCGGCTGTTCCCCTGCATCACATGAACAGCACGCCTGACACGCTCCTGCGGGAATCCTTTCTGGCATCAGACTCCACCCGTGGATCAACGCGCGGTACGGAATCCACCGACTCGACCGATACCGGCAGCGGGCGTGAGCGGGTACGCACTATCTGGCTTTCCGACCTCCACCTGGGCACGAAGGGGTGCCGGGCCGAGTCGCTGATCGCGTTTCTCAAGCACCACGACTGCGACACCCTGTACCTGGTCGGGGATATCGTCGATGGCTGGCGCCTGCAATCCCGGATCTATTGGCCGCAATCGCACACCAACGTGATCCGCCGCGTCCTGACCAAGGCCAAACGCGGCACCCGGATCGTGGTCGTGACGGGCAACCATGACGAGTTCCTGCGCCGGTACACCGATCTCGAACTCGGCAACATCTCGGTGCGCGATGAGGCCGAACACCGCACCGCCGATGGCCGACGGCTGCTGGTGATCCACGGCGATCAGTACGACGGCGTCGTCCAGGCCCACCGCTGGCTCGCCTTCCTCGGCGACCGGGGCTATGCCCTGCTGCTGGTCCTCAACCGCTGGTTCAACCGCTTCCGCGAGCGCTTCGGCTACGGGTACTGGTCGCTGTCCGCGCAGGTCAAACAGAAGGTGAAGGGCGCGGTGAACTTCATCTTCGAGTTCGAGAACGCGGTCGCCTGGGACTGCCGCCGGCGCGGTTTCCGCGGCGTGGTCTGCGGGCACATCCACCACGCCGAGATCCGCGAGGTCCAGGACATTACCTACCACAACTGCGGCGACTGGGTGGAATCGTGCACCGCGCTGGTCGAGCATTTCGATGGCCGCATCGAACTCCGGCAATGGATGCAGGTCGACCACGCGACCGATCGCGATGCCGGTGCCATCGGGGAATGAGGCTCAGCATCGTCACCGACGCGTGGTACCCCCAGGTCAACGGTGTGGTCACCACCCTGGCCGCGGTCATTGAATGGCTGCGCGGTGAGGGCCACAGCGTGGACGTGATCGAACCGCGCGACTTCCGCACCCTACCCTGTCCCGGCTACCCGGAGATCCGGCTCGCGCTCGCCACCCGGGCACTGCGGCGCCGCCTCGACCGGTTCGCCCCTGATCGCGTGCACGTCGTGACCGAGGGACCGCTGGGGCACGCGGCCATACGCCATCTGCGCCGCCGCCGCTGGGCGCACACGACTTCCTTCCATACCCGCTTCCCGGAATACGTCCAGGCGCGCCTGCCGTTCATACCGCTGTCCTGGGGCTATGCACTGCTGCGGCGCTTCCACCGAGACGCCGCTGCCACGCTGGTGCCCACGGCCGGTATGGCGCGCGAACTCGCTGGCCGCGGTTTCGACCACCTCGTGGTCTGGAATCGCGGCGTCGACACCCGCGTATTCTCGCCGGATGCGGCATTCGACACCGACCTGGAGGGCCCGATTCATCTGTTCGTAGGGCGCGTTTCGCGCGAGAAGAACATCGAGGCGTTCCTCGCCATGGACGCCCCGGGAACGAAGGTCGTGGTCGGCGACGGCCCGGACCGCCAGCGCCTGCAAAACGCCTGGCCGGATGCGGTATTCCCCGGCTATCGCCACGGCGCCGGACTCGCCGCCTGGTTCGCCAGCGCCGACGTCTTCGTCTTCCCGTCGCGGACGGATACCTATGGCGTGGTGATGCTGGAGGCGATGGCCTGCGGAACCCCGGTCGCCGCGTATCCGGTGACAGGGCCGATCGATGTGGTGCAGCAGGGCATCACCGGTTACCTCGACGAGGATCTGGCCCGCGCCGCGCGCAACTGCCTCGATCTCGATGAAGCCGACTGCATCGCCCAGGCCCGGGCCAACGACTGGCGGGCCACCGCACGCTTCTTTCTCGAACACACCGTACCCGTCAACGGCGCGATTTTGGCTCGCACAGCCAACGCGCCTGCCGAGAGCTGATCGGGTCCTCGCTGTGTGAACCTGAAGCCTGAACACCGAAAGTCAAAGGCGGCCTCTCGCAGAGCCGTGGAGAGCGCCGAGAGTAAAGAAGGTAAAACCCTCTCGAGGTGAGGGCAGGTGTCGAAGCCGCTGCGTCCAAGGATTCGTGGTGGCGCCTTGCCACCCCATTCATCGCCTTTCTCCGCGTTCTCTGCGGCTCAGCGAGAGGCCGCCTTTGACTTCAAAGCGCCGGTCGCGCACCCGACGTCAGTCGGTCTTAGTCAGTCGGTCTTCAACCGGTAACCGCGCAGATGCGAGGCGAAGTCTTCCAGTGCCTGGATGCCGGTCTGTTCCGCGCTCGCGCACCAGGCCTGCAGCGACTGCACCAGCTGTTCCTGGGTCACGCGCCTGGAGGCGAAAAGCTCCTGCAGGCGGCGGCGGTATTCGTAGACCGTGTGCAGACGCTCATTGGCGCTCAGTGCCCGATCGCGGCGTGCCTTCGACTGCGCGTCCATGCGTGACTCGTCGCGGATCAGGGCGCCTTTGGCGCGTTTGAGCAACGCACGCGTGCCGTCGTCCACGCGCTCGAGTTCGGCCTTCAGGACCGGCACGGTCACGCTCCGGGCATACGTGCGCATGACGTGCATGCGGGCGATCACGACGGCCTTGACCGTCTCGAAGTCGATCGTCGTTTTGGCCGGGTCGACCGTGGGGCTGGGCGCGACCCGCTTGATCTTCGCCAGCCCGAGCGCGGACAGGATGCGCAGATAGAACCAGCCGATGTCGAACTCGTACCAGCGCTGCGAGAACTTCGCCGAGCTCGGGAAGGCGTGGTGGTTGTTGTGCATCTCCTCGCCGCCGATCAGGACCCCGAGTGGCGTGAGGTTGGTGGAGCCGTCGGCCGACTCGAAATTGCGGTAACCGAGGTAATGACCGAGCCCGTTGATGACGCCCGCGGCCCACAGCGGGATCCACATCATCTGGATCGCCCAGACGGTCATGCCGAGCACGCCGAACAGCGCGAGCGCGAGCACGCCCATCAATACGATGCCGCCGGTCTCGAAGCGCGCATAGACGTTGCGCTCCATCCAGTCGTCCGGCGTGCCGTGTCCGTACTTGTCCAGCGTCTCCTGATCCTTCGCCTCGTCGCGGTACAGCTCCGCGCCCTCGAGCAGAACCTTCCAGATCCCGGCCTGGTGCGGGCTGTGCGGATCCTCTTCGGTCTCCGTGTGCGCATGATGCTTGCGGTGGATCGCGACCCACTCGATGGTCCGCATGCCTGTGGTCAGCCACAGCCAGAAGCGGAAGAAGTGCGCAACGCCGGGATGCAGATCGACCGAGCGATGGGCCTGGCAGCGATGCAGATAGATCGTCACCGCCACGATCGTGATATGGGTCAACACCAGCACGACCGCCACGTAGCCCGCAATGGACAGATCGAGCAGTCCGGATTCCAGAATACGCAGTGTTTCGTTCATCGATACCTCACGGGTGAAAACGGGTTTTCACCGGGCAGCAGGACATACGGGATTCCGGGAGTGGGCCGCGCGGCGGCTCCCCATGCACGGCTATTTGGCATAATATCATGCAGACCACAACCCCTCACGATGAAGGACCTGCTCGGCAGGTCGTGAAGATCCCGCGATCGCGGCACGCAACATCACACCCCCGCGGCGCAGGACAGGCCGCCGACTCTTGCCGCCACGACCCCGGAGCGTCTATCGTCGCGGTCCTGCCGCGCCGCTGGACCGTCGATGCCGGAGACCACGCCACTGATTGACGCCACCGGCCTGTGCCGGGACTACGGCGCACTGCGCGCGGTTGACGACGTCGATCTGCGGCTTGAGCGCGGCGAGATCGTCGGTCTACTCGGGCAGAACGGCGCCGGTAAGACCTCCACCATGGACATGCTCTGCGGCGTGCTCGCGCCGACCGCCGGGGCCATCGCCATCGATGGTGTCGATCTGCTCGAATCGCCCCGCACGGCCAAACGCGCGCTCGGCTATCTGGCGGAGCACCCGCCGCTGTATCCGGACATGAGCGTGCGCGGGTATCTCGCCTTCGCCGCCGCCCTGCATGGCGTGCCACGAGCGGGGCGCGGCGATGCCAGCGACCGGGTGATGTCGCTGTGCGGCCTCAAGGACGTCGCCCACCGCCTGATCGGGAATCTCTCCAAGGGCTACCGCCAGCGGGTCGGGATCGCCCAGGCGATCGTGCATGACCCCGCCGCTATCGTCCTCGACGAGCCCACGGTCGGACTCGACCCGATCCAGATCCGCGCCATCCGCGGCCTCATCGCCGACCTCGGCCGCGAGCACGGCATCATCCTGTCAACCCACATCCTGCCGGAGGTGCAGGCGCTGTGCTCGCGGGTCGCGATCATGCATCACGGGCGCATCCTGCACGGCGGCCCCATGAGCGCGTTCACCGACGACACGGCCGTCGAC
>Ga0207714_1000030_pt1 | contig 79931 bp, 41 predicted proteins | sample PonA232FremontCA_2_FD_187270 | JGI IMG/M metagenome (GOLD analysis project Ga0207714, IMG submission 187270) | Marine sediment microbial community from Fremont, CA, USA - Pond A23 Sediment 2 (SPAdes) | ecosystem: Environmental > Aquatic > Marine > Unclassified | place: USA: Fremont, California... | reverse complement strand
TAATAGTATGTAATTCGTTGGTCTCGGTAACCTTTGCCATGGAACCCTCATGTTTTATTCATTACCTTTTGTGCTAGTCGGTGCATGAGGGTTTCATATAATTATACGGCCGGCATCTTCTGTAAGAACCTTATAAACTGGACCATATAGCCGTTTAAGCTTCAACCACCCATTTTTCGCTTTCCCTTGTAATAAATGAAAAAATCCAGTGTCCTAAAGACAAATTCAAATATATGGATGTATAAATTCAAAACAGAATAGACCATGAAAACACTTAAAATCATTAGCACAGCAGCCTTAATCGCATTGATGTTTGTAACCACGCAATCCCAGGCCCAAAGGGGCAACCGGGCAAACCGCACCCCCGGTCTTTACAATTGCTACCAGGACATCCCCAATTTAACCGAGCAACAACAGCAACAAATTCAGGAACTGAGGACGGCCCACCTCAATAAAATGCAGGAGCTTAGACAGGAGAGGCGATCCACTGCCAACTGGGATGAGAAAGGTAATATCCGCGGGCAGATGCTGGAAAGAAGAAATGCGCATCGCGACACCGTTCGCTCTTTGCTCAATGAGGAACAAAAAGCCTGGTTCGATGAAAACTACCAAAACTACCGGATGAACAGAACCGGCAGGAGCGGTCGAAACCAGGGAAGAGGCCGAGGCAAAGGATATAATGGCGGCCGTGGTGGGGGCAACAAATAAACGAAGAGCAGGCTGGCTCCAATAATCATCCTTTAAGCACTGCCAGATAATCCTTTAAGTAGGCCTCCTTTTGACGGGCTTTATATTGAACGATGTACCGTGGATGGTCGAGCACGGTCATCGAACCAAACAAGGATGCTTTTTGGTTGATGCGCTCCAAATACCGGGCATTCTTCTTACCCAGCACGTAAACGTGTTCGGTTTCCACCCCGAAAGCCATCTGTTTTTTTAAACTCGAGATAAGAAACGGCTCCAGGGCCTGATACAGCTTTTCATCATCATAATAATTGCAGTTCACCCGGTTGCCTTTATTGTTCAGCCTTAGAAAGCCCAGCGGGCTGATGGAATTGATGTAATAATCGCGGTAAAATTGCCGGGGGCCGCCATATTCAGCGATCATCTCATAGATAAAGACCGACGAAGGTTCATGGGTATTGGCCGAGGGCATCTGTATGCCGCACACCTCCGAAAGCCGCTTTGTATCGGTGAAGGGAATGCCGGTGGTCCCCGCTCCGAAACGTCCGGGATTGATGCCAAGAATCATCTTCCGTTTTCGCTGATCATCGTAATATTTTGTGTAGAACTGCCTGGTGATTTCCAAAATTTCGGGATTTTCATCAAACGGGTTCATTACTTGAATGCCTTCGGGCAAATCACCCGGATGGCCGAGATTGCGGTTAAACTCAATGACACGGTCGGCGAATGTGGACATAATCTTTCTTTTAGTTGTTCAATTTAATGGATTTTGCCTAATTTTATATCACACGAATCCCTTTAAATCATCCCTGGTTTTAAACATCGCAAAAAGCAGCATGTTTATAAAAAAGAACCAACAAACCTTGTTAAAATGGATAAATTTCTGAAATATTTTGAAACATTAATCATTTGGGGCATCATCCTGCTCATGGCCATCATTCTGGTCCTGGCGTTTTTAGACATTCTATATGTAATCCAGCGGGAAATCACCTCCTCTCCGACACTGGTGATTGATGCCAACGGCCTGATGGGATTGTTCAGCCTTTTCCTGGTTCTTTTGATTGGACTGGAGTTGCTGCAAACCGTCAAAACCTATCTAAGGGAAGACATTGTCCATGTTGAATTTGTCGTGCTGGTGGCCATCATTGCCATTTCGCGGAAAGCGATTGTATGGGATTTCGACAAGTATTCCACCGAAGAACTGATCAGTCTGGCGATCATGATACTGGCCCTGGGCGGGACCTATTTCCTGGTAAAAAAGTCAGGGGGGTGCAAAATCGGCGGCAAAAAGTGTGAAGAGGAGGACGACCAGGGACAGTCGAATGAAGAATAAATATGTGCTCTAACAGATGAAGGGATCTGAAGATAAAACAGTCGGAAGATAGAGCGATCTGAAGACAGAGCGAGTTGAAGATAGCTTTAGCTGAGTCTTTGTCGGTACTCCCATCCAAATGTTCTACAACAGCAAAAATATGCGTTGCTTTCTCAACATATCCGTTATTTTAGGTATTTCAAACCAATGGTACTTTTATGAAACAATATTACTTCACCGATGGTCAGCGTCGATACGGGCCGTTTACCTATGAAGCCCTCCAGGAGCAAAACATCACCCATCAGACCCTGGTATGGTATCCCGGGCTGGATAACTGGACTCCGGCGGGGGAAACGGAAGAGCTACAATCCCTTTTTGCAGTTAAACCTCCGCCCCTGGATAATTTAGGGGATACCCCAGGACAGGAGGCATCGGACAGGGAGGAGAGCGAATCCGGGGATTCGGGGCCCGGGCAACAACCTTCGCGGCAAGGCGGGGCAAAGGATCAAAAGGCTCCATCTCACGAGCCGGGGCCCGGACAGGCCCCTCAGCGCGCCGCGGCTCAAAGTCAAACCACCGGGAGACAGGGACTCCAGGGGTCAGCCAGTCAGGGGCAGCAAGCCGGTTTTGGCGGGAACCGCACGGCAGGTAGCTCCTTCCAACAGACCCCGGGCGGACCCCCAACCCCTCCCAAAAGCTGGCTGGTCGAATCCATCCTGGTGACCCTCTTTTGCTGCCTGCCTTTTGGCATTGCCGGCATTGTCAATGCCTCCAAAGTAGAATCCCGATTCCATGCCGGAGACGCCCCCGGAGCTGAGCGGGCCTCTTCCCAGGCCAAAAAATGGACCCAAACCGGTTTCTGGATCGGATTGATCGCAGGTATCATCTATGTACTGGCCATTGCCATCGGCGGAGGTTCCTCCTATTATTAGAAAAAACGGCAAACGCATGCTGGTGATGCTCCTGGTGGCAGGGGGCATCATCATTTACGGGATGTTTGACCCCGCTCAAACGACTTTTTTTCCCCCCTGCCCTTTTCGGGAGCTGACCGGCCTTAAATGTCCGGGATGCGGCTCCCAAAGGGCCATTCATCACCTGCTGAACCTGAACATCCAGGCCGCTCTCTCACACAATGTCGCTATGGTCCTGTCCATTCCCTATATCATCTTCGGAGCATTCCTGGATTGGAAAAAACCTATATCTAAAACATGGCGAAAATGGCGCCAAAGACTTTATGGCGAAAAGGCCATATACATGGTGCTGTTCTTAATCCTCTCTTTCTGGGTGATTCGAAACATTTAAACAACTTCATCCCTTACCAAACAGCTTATAAGAAAACCATTCCCGGAAGTCAGCCCACCGAGAGCCCGTCAGCAAATAATTGGACTGTATTTATATAAGACAGTGGACCTTGATTTATCAATGGACACTGGACAATGAGCAATGGACACCCCCTTCAGCATTGGCTGATTGGACGGGGAAGCTTCCTCAAAATCAACCTCCACTTAGCGTTTAACCAAAGATTCTTGTTTAACAAATAAATTGCCGCAATTCAAGAAATCAACCCCGTCTTTCATCAAAAAACATCTTTGCCCGTAACTTCATACAATACCACCTCGTATTTATCTAATTGGGGTTGTTCGGCAGGTCACACCCTATATAATTTTTCGCAAAAGGCTGGAATGGCTTCACTCAAAAAATCATTGTAAGCCCATTGAGTTGAAACATTATTTTTATTTTTGAAAAGTACGTTAAACAAAACCTTCCATGAAAAAATTAGCGCTGCTTATCATACCCTGGATCATCGTTATCGGCGCCTGCAAAAGATCGGGGAATCAGAACAAGGAGACAGTGCCCGGGGCTGCTCCAAAAAAGGAAGAATTAAAAGCAGAACCTGCCACATCACCAGGAATTAACCGCCCCAATGTCAACCTTTACCTGGAGAATTCAGGCAGTATCTTTGGGTATATTAACCCCCAATCTTCGCAATATAAGCAAGCCATCAACGATCTTTATTTTTACCTCACTTCCAGGTGTGATACCATTACCACATATACCATAAATGATGAAATCATCAACGAGGGGATCAACAACGACGGGTTCATAACCGGCCTTTCCAGGGCATCTCTGGAACAGGGGGAGCCTGGCAACAGCGACATTTTAGAGATGTTCACCCGCTCGCTCGAGGCGGTCAACCGCCATTCGGTTTCGATTCTTATTTCAGACGGCATATATGACATTAAAGATTACACCATTGACAACCTTCAGACCAAGCAATCTCAGATCACCTACCGGGTTTTTATGCCCAACATAAAGGATCAAAATCTTCAAACCATTGTGGCCAAGATGAGTTCTGAGTTCAACGGCACCTATTTTCCCTGTTGTGGATATGACCCGGTTCACATCCAGCAAAAAAGGCCTTACTATATCTGGATTTTCGGCAATGAGGCGACCATTCAGAAGACCCGAATCATCAGCCGCATCAATGAATTAGATGGGTTCCGCCACATTCATGAATACAGCCGCAACATTGGAGCCCCCAAATACTCGGTCATTCCTTATAATCAAAAGGGCTCTTATCAGAATGATTTTGACCTGAGTGAACTGGAGGCGCCCTTTTGCAATGCGGTTTCGGATGCCCAACCCGCCCATGGGGGAGCGTCCAAAGGAGAATTTCATTTCTCAGTAGCATTGGATCTTTCCGGTTTTCCCATTGACAAGGATTATTACCAAAACCTGGATAATTATGAATGCACGGGGGGATACCAAATAGAAGAAATCGTCAGTGGCCAGGAACTGGAGGGTATTCCCAACGGGCGGCTTTATCCTTTTGAGCGGGGGGAAGTCACCCATCTGGTGACCTTCTCCAAGAGCGGGAATCCCTGGCGGGAAGTTCATCTGCGCCTGAAAGAAAATATGCCCCAATGGATCCAGGCCACCCACAGCGACCAGGACCATCACATTGAGGGCGATACCAGCCACACCATCGGGTTCAGATACCTGATGCAGGGCATTGACCAGGCATATAACCGGGCTACTGAAAGCGATTATCTGTTCGACGTGACCATCGACATCAATCAATAAAACTTTAGATATGAACAATTTTGGCGCCATGCTTTACGAATGGATCGTCTATGATCCGGTCTATTCAGGACATATGTTCACCAACGGGCATTATGCAGGGCCTGCACTGGCAGTGATTCTCATCCCGCTGCTAGCCGCTGTGGTTTTCTACTACATCTGGAACCCCTTATACGGAGACTGGCAGCAATGGCTGCTAAGCATAGCGGGGGGGATGGTTGTAAGCGGCATAGTGGTGTACTCCCTGTTAAGTAACTACCTGGCCAAATTCCTGGTTAATTCCAAGGAATACCCCAATGCAGGTGGTTACCAGTGGGAATTCACCCTGTGGTCCCTTTTGCTGGCCCTGATAGCGGGCATCATCTGGAGCTTCATCGTAAAATGGAAAAGCAGTAAAAACAAATATCAACCCCTCTAAACAACTCCTCAGCTTATGGCCAAACTATATATCTTCTCAATCGGAGGAACGGGTTCCCGGGTGCTCAAATCCCTGGCAATGATGCTGGCCTCCGGTGCCCATCAGGGTTCAGCTTTTGACACCATCGTACCCATCATCCTCGACCCCGATGTCTCCAACGGCGATTTGGAAAGAACCCAGGATATACTGATGAAGTATCAGTTTCTTCAGAACTACGCCCAGCGAGACGGGGATGAAGACGACAATTTTTTTGGGCTCAAAATCAGAACCCTCGATCAGCTCTCGAATGACATGAACACCTCGGTGAGCAACCATTTCCGTTTTCAGTTTGGTCAGAAAACCGATGGTTCGTTCATGGATTATATCCACTACAATGGACTGAACCAGAACAACCAGGGGCTGATTGACCTTTTGTTCTCCAAAAAGACCCTAAATTCGAACATGGAAGTGGGCTTCAAAGGCAATCCCAACATGGGCAGCATCGTGCTGAATCAGTTTGCCGAATCGAAGGAGTTCGACATGTTTTACAGCACCTTTTCCCGCGGCGATGCGGTATTCATCATCAGCTCGATTTTCGGTGGAACAGGAGCTGCGGGATTCCCCCTGCTGATGAAAAACCTCCGGGATGAGCAGGCCGACAATCCTTTTGCCAGCAACAATCCTGAGGTCAGTCAATCGGTGATCGGTGCGGTTAGCTTGCTGCCCTACTTTAAGGTCAACCCGGACGAAAACAGCCAAATCAACTCCACCACGTTCCTGCAAAAGACCAAAGCGGCCTTGTCATACTATTCGGGGAACGTCACGGGCAAAAACGGGGTGGACTATTTTTATTACCTGGGCGATCAGGAAAGCGAAAACTCTTACGCCAATGAAGAGGGGGGTAAGAACCAACGCAACGATGCCCATTTCCTGGAGCTCTCGGCAGCCCTGAGCATCATTGATTTCATGCACATTTATTCAAACGCCTCTAAACCAGAGGTGACTCAGGTCAAGGAATTCGGCATTGCCAGTGAAGGGGGCTCGTCCCTTCACTTTGATGACCTGGGGCCCGAGACTTTTCGGCGAGTGGTCCCGAACCTTTCCCGCCTGTTTTTGATGAACCTGTATATGGAACATGGCTTTGGTGCCCGAAAAACCCGGAAAGTTCAATGGCAGCAGCCCCAAAACGGGGGAATATCGCTCAAAAAACTGGACGGCCAGTATCGCGATGCCCTTTACGGTTTCCTGGCCCACCTGCGGCAATGGCTAAAAGAGATGAAGGACAACAACGTGGCTTTTGCCCCCTTTCATATGGAACGAAATTTTTCCAACGCCCTGCAATTCATTGTCAACCATCCCCCGGAGAAAAAGGGTGTGGGTCAGCCCCCGGAATCCCTCAAATTGCTGGATGAATACAACATCAAGCATTTTCCCCCCATCAAAAAGGGCTATCAATCAGCCGAGACCAAACTGCTGAAGCTATTTGAAAGCTCCACCAAAGAACTGATCAGGAACCACATTAAATTAAGCTAATCATGGGCAAAGTATTCAGGATACACGAAGGATCAAACCAGCCCCAGGACTGGTTCAACAGCCAGATGATCACGGCCAATCAGCTTCAAAATATCTCGACCGATCCCAAATCAGAAGGCAAAAACCTACCCACCTCCATTCCAAGCCCTTTTGCAAGGCTTGAGCTGGTAAACAGTGCCTTTGAAACGGTGAACAATTCCCGCAATGAAAACGGAAATCCCCTGCTCGACGGAAACACCGACTACCACAAACTGGTCTCCGATACTTTTGACATTGGCCAGATCTTCTTCAACTATCAAAAACTGGCCGATCACATTCAGATCCTGGCCTGGGACCCGTCGGAAGACCTGGAAAATTTGAAGAAATCTTCCAATCCCCAACATCAGCATATTGGCAAAACCCTTGATCTGTTTCTGCGCCAGGACGAGACCACGCTTAATTTCCAGAACCTAAACCGCATTTTCATCCTGGTTTATGACGGACAGGTGATCGGCGGGACCTCTCCCCTGACCGTTTTTGCCCCGGCCCCTGATGCCAGCCAGTTCCAGGGCAAACTGATGATGGGCCACGACCAGCTGCTGGATGAAAAAGGCCTGCCCCTGTATGAACGCGACCGCGAATACATCAAGTTCTGGTTTACCCTGGCCAGCCAACCCGGTTTTGCTGATAATTTCCGTAAAGTGGCCGATTACCTTCAAAAAACCAAAGACCTGATTCAAAATCACTACCCCGATTTATTTTTTGAAATCAACCAAATCCAACCTGATGATCTGGAAAGCAATTATCAGAACATACCGGTCAATGACAGTCCAACCGATATTGTAGAGGTCAACAACAGCTTTCCGGTCAAGTGCCAGAGCATAGAAGACAAAAAGACACGGATTTCGAAGGAAAGCGATTTCACCATTGCATCGACCAAACCGGCCCCTTACTCCTATCAGCCCCTTTTTTTGCCCACCGAGCGGTTTGAATACCCATGGCAATATACCGAAGACACCTGGCATCCGCAGACGGTGGTTGAGCAAGATCCGGGAACCCCCATTGAAGAAAGAATCCTTCCGGCCGATGGCACTCAGTATCCCTGGCTCACCGGCGAAGATTTCCTGGAGGAGAACCTGATCAAGTTGCCTTATGTCATTGATGACTCCAAATACCTGGCCTTTGGCTCCAGGCAACACCTGCTTCCGTTAACCGACGTCTATTTCAGGTTCTTCAATAGCGATGACATTGACCAACACATTCAAATGCAGGATCTGGCCGGAGGAGGCGTCCAGGTACAATTGTCCATTCCCCTGCGCAACGGGGAAACCCTGACCTATAAAAAAATCTACCACGGCTCGCAGATCCTCGAATACCAGGTCCACCTGGCCATATGCCCATTCATCAGCAATGTGGAGACCACCTACATTGCCGGGCTGATCAATGAAAAATACAACCTGGATTTCCATGCCTACAACACCCGTGAAAACCTCACCCCGGCCAAACAGAACAATCGGGTGCGCAAGCCCCGCGGCATGAAGAGTCAATACCATCAAGTCAGCGGGGCCTACGACGCGGTAAAGGTACAAATCAATGAAGGTGAAGCCGAGGGCTATGTCATTCCCAAACTCCAGACATACCGGCAGGGAGATGACAAATACCGCTTTGCCGTTGACTTCGGCACCACCAATACCCACATCGAATATTCGGTGGACAGCGATAAAAATGCCCGGGCTTTTGACATCAAAGCCTCGGAAAAATTCCTGGTCAGCCTCCAGGATAAAGATGCCAGCGAATCCCGTTGGCAGCGGGATGAAAAAATCATCTTCAAGGATATGTTCCCCGAAGTGCTCAATGATCAAACCCTGGAGAACTTTCCTACCCGTTGTGCCCTGACCACCAGCAACACCTACGACATCCATCAACAGATGGAGGTCTTCCTCGATGCCAATATCTCGTTCTATTATGAACGCGAACATATCGCCCATTCGAAAGCCCTGACCAACATCAAATGGAGCGATTATGAGAATCCTGAAAAACGCAAGGCACTGAACCTGTATATCAAAAACATCCTGTTGCTGCTTTATTACAAAGTGCTGGCCAACAACGGGAACCTGCACGCCACAGAGGTCCGGTGGTTTTATCCCACCACCATGTCCAAGGCCAAGCGCAATACCCTGCAGCAAACATGGAAAGAAATGTTCCAGGAAGTCTTTGGCTTTGAACCTCAGAAACATTCGCTGATCAATATCCCGGAAAGCATCCCGCCCTATTACTATTATCGTTACAACCGAAACGTGTTGGGCCTGACCGTGGCCATTGACATCGGCGGGGCTACTTCTGATATATCGGTCTATAAAGAAAATGAGCCTCAGTTCATCTCATCGGTCAAGTTTGGCGGAGAAGCCCTTTACGGAGACGGATACGGAGGCAGCCCCCAGAACAACGGTTTTTTTACCCGTTACAAGGAAAAGGTGGATCCGATCCTGGAGAAGCTCAGCAACGATGACCGCAATACCAGGCAAATACTGGAGAATATCATTCAAAACCAGAACGAGTCGGTTGAATTTTGCAACTTCCTGTTCTCCCTCTCGAAGAGGAAGGATGTCAACTTCGACTTCCTGAAGGAATTAATGAATGATGCCCAACTGAAACTGACCTACTATATCTTTTATTCAGCCCTGGTTTATTATATTGCCAAAACCATGAAAGGAAAGGGGTTTGCCCTTCCCGAATACATTCTCTTCAGCGGTTCGGCCTCCAAATCCCTGTCGGTTTTGGATCCGGACGAAAATAAAGAAGAAAGTTCCCGCTTTTTCAGCCACATCTTTGCTGAGGTATATGGGCAGGAAGAGATTCCGGACATGCAAGTGAAGCTGGTTTCGGAACCCAAAAAGATCACCAGCAAAGGAGGACTTCAAAACAACATCGAATCCGAACGCCCGCGCATCCTCAATTGGCTTGGAGGTCAAAAGGACTACAACATGCTGATCAGCGACCAGTATGATCAGAGCCTGCCGACTTATGAAGATATCAATGACAACGTGCTGAACGATGTGCTCAGTTCCATAACAGATTATTATCAAATGAGCGACCGGATTTTCCAGCAGGTCCGGGCCGAAGATACCTTCGGAATCAGCGGCAAAGCTTATGAAATTTTCCGGGAAGAGCGGGAAAAATCACTTTATAATTTCCTGAAAGAAGGTATACTGGAAAAAAGAAAGGAATTGGAGAAAAAGGACAATCCCATTGAGAACACCCTTTTCTTTTATCCCTTAATTGGGGTCTTAAATCGAATCTCTTATTCAACGGTAACCAAATCCTAAATCATTTGCTATGAACCGGGTCATTATACTTTTTTTGTCAGGAATTTTTGTAATTACCCTCACAGGGGGCCATGCAAATGGCCAGGATACAAATAAAAGAAACACCTCGAACAGTTACATTATAGCCTGCATGGTGGATGCATACATGCACGATTATTTTGAATATTTTAAAAATACCAGTAAAAACAATCTAACCCAGGAACAAAAGATTGCATTATCCCGGGAGCAACTTAGCTTTCAGAAAAAATTCATTTTGGGCAGGTCAAAGGGAAAACTTAAAAAGATGAGGCAATTCATCCAGGATAGTAAGTGGTCAAACAGAAGTGTTCTCAGCATCATTGATACCCTGGAAAATCATTTGAACAACAGCAGCGTTCCTGCTTCGAGAAAATTATCCTATCATTTTTCAGCGATTCAAAATCCGGATAATTGGAAGCAAGTAAGGGGTAAGATGATGGCTTTGATGCAACAAAAAGCCCCTGCTTCAACCCCACCCACAGCAGAGGAACAACAGAGAAAAACAGGTCCGGCTGTTGGAAGCCGACCCCAGACATCGGGCAACAGCAATAACCTGGCGACCTTCCTGCTAATTTTAATTTTGCTGGGTTTGGCGGCCATCATCATACTTTTTCAAAAGTCCAACCGAAAAATCCGGGAGATGGACGAACGTCTGGAATCGGTTCGTGACAGGTACAATCAGTTCAATCAGGCGCGCCAGACACAAAAGCTGGAAGAAAGGCTCAGCGAGATTTCCCGTCAAATGAATGATCAGATTCAACAGGTAATCAACAAAATGGACCAAATGGAAAAAGAAAACCAAAAGAAGCCGTCTCAGGGCCAGCAAACCCCACCACCCTCGTCCGAGCAGCCGGTTAATAAGGAAGCACCCAAAAAGCCGGTTGATAAAGAAGCACCCCAAAAGCCGAAAAAAGAAAAAAACAAAATCGCCGAAAAATTCTTTGATGCCCCGCACAACAATGTTTTTGAATATGAAGAGCATAAAAGTGAACGCATCTATTACAGATTAAGGGTTAATGAGAAAAAGGGCGAAGGCGAATTTGATTTTTATCCGGGGGATAAATCGGCCAAAAATGTGGCCCTGGAGCAGCTTGACGATTACATCAAGCCAGCCTGCGAGATAGAAAACATCAACATGAACCATCCCCAGGATATCATCCCTAAGTCGCCGGGCAAGGTAGAAAAGAAGGACGGCCAGTGGGAGATTACCCAAAAGGCCAAGGTAAGGTTTTCATAAAAGCAAAGCAAGCCAAAGGAACAGGCAGGTGCTGGTTTTTACACTGTGGTCGTTTGGCAGGAACCTTTTCAAAGGAGCATTACAAAACGGAAAATTATGACCAAATCACTCAAGGACATCATAAAAGAGAAGCCTTATCTGGTAGGGATCGCAATCATATTGATCTTTTTCATCATTGTTCTGATCGCTCAAAATCCGGGGATGGATTTCATCCATCAGATAGAAATATTTATGATTGCCGCCATCATTTTCTATCAGGCTATTTTTTCCTTCAATTTGGGCCGTGAAATCGAAGATCTGAAGCAGGTTTTTAAAGATCCCCCACAGACCCAGCAACTTGAGCTGAACAAAAACCCCCAGGAAATCCCTGACATACCTGCTTTTCTGGAAGGCAAATACCGCAACGAGATCTACGAGACGCTGAACGGGTATAAAGTCACTCTGCTGACCACCCCGCGCAATCCAACTTCCCGGCGTATCTCCGATGCCATCAACAGTTATTTGATGAAAAATTACGGGGCCTCTACCAATTTCTCCATTGTCAAGGACATCATCGACCGGGAGATCAACAACAAAGACGAAGGCATCAACAACTCCATCTCCATGCCCCTTTACCTGGGTCTGGCCGCTACCATGCTGGGGATTATATTTGGCCTGTTCTCAATCGACCTCTCCAAATTGGGTGAATCGGCAGGTACTTTGGGCGACACCCATTTCATCCAGAACATCTCTTCGCTGATCACCGGGGTCAAAATCGCCATCATCGCCTCACTGTTCGGCATTGTATTTACCACCATCCTCTCGGTTTTCTGGTATAAGCCGGCCAAAAACAAGGTGGAAGAAGACAAAAATGAATTCATCTCTTACCTTCAGGCTGAACTTCTGCCTGAACTGCAAAAAAACGATGATCAAAGCATTGCTGCCTTAAACCGCAGCCTGGATGAATTTTCCAGAAGAGCTGTGGGATTGAACCAGTCGATCAACAACAGCGTGGAGCAACTCACCGAGAACATCCAAAAGGAACATCAGCTGGTTGAACAAATCAACAAGATGGATCTCCAGCAGGTCTCCAAATACAACCTGCAGGTGGCCGATAAGCTGAATCCCACCCTTCAGCAGATCAACCAACTGTCGGAAAAGCTCACCAGCTTGAATCAATCCATTGAGACCATGGAACGCCTCTCCCAGCAACTTTCCTACTTCGTGAGCAGGACCGATCAAATGGAAGAGATTTATAATGAGATCAATCGCAACTTAAATGAATCGCGAACCGTGATCAACTTCCTGGACACCCACCTGGAAGAGATTAAAAATTCGGGAGACGAAGCCAATAAGGCGGTCAGCTATGCGCATGCCAGCTTCAAAGAGGCCATTGACGAGCTCAAGAACAAAATCGATGAATCGTTTCAGCAGATCAACAACAATGCCACCACGGTGGATTCTCATCTAAGGGAAAAATTCAGCGAGGTCAATCAAAACCTCCACACCATCGCCAACGATTACATTCAGAATTTTGAGCGTCAGTTTTCCGATTCGGTTCCCCGGCTGGAGAACCTCAACCGCCTGGGCGAGCTGGTCAATATGGGGGGAGAGATCACTGAGCATGTGCGCCATACCAGCACTCAAGAGATGCAGCAGATCAAGGGGGAACTTCGCAACATCAACCAGGCCCTCCAAAACAATCACCAGCCGACTGCAAACGATAACAACCAGCCAGGTGACAGAGGCAACCAACGGCGAAAGGTTCAGTTCATCCTGCAGGTGGCAGCCTATGGAAGCTTAATTGCCGCTGCAGCAACTTATGTAATTTATATGTTGAACTAAACCCGTAAAAGGGCATCTATGAAGTCAAAAAATCTGTTTTGGGTTAGCTATTCGGACATGATGACCAGTATGTTCTTCATTATGCTGGTTTTGTTTATCCTGGCCGTGGGCTATCTATACCTTCAAAAACGGGCCACCGAAGAACAAATACGCGAGATCAAGAACATTCAAACGGCTTTGCGCAATATACAGGATGAAGACTTCACTTTCAACCCGGAAAGCTATCGGTATTACCTGGATGCAGACATCAATTTCCCGAGCAATTCAGCCGATATCACCGACCTGGAACCCCATACCCGGGAAAGGTTAATTAACCTGGGCAACACCCTCTACAACTCGCTGGACAGCCTCATCCATAAGAAAGAAAACATCAACTACCTGATGATCATCGAAGGCAACACCCAACGCTCGGATCAAAACTGGGAGCAAATTCCCAATGTAGGTTATAAACTGAGTTATCGCCGGGCACTGGCCCTTTTCAACTTTTGGAAAAACAAAGGCATCAATTTTTACAAGCTGGCCCCGCAATGTGAAGTACTGATCGCCGGGAGCGGTTATTTCGGGCAGTCCAGGGTGGAAGAGGAATGGAAAAACCGGCGGTTTACCATTCAAATCACCTCCAAGGTGGGCAAATATTTAAGCAACCAGACAAGCGCCAATTGAAGTGGCCGGATAAAAGGGATAGGAATAAATCACAGATATCGCATAAAGGAAAAAATAAGACCAACTCCGTTCAATCATGGGGCGAAATAAGATTTTTTTGGCAATCATCGGGCTATCCGCGCTGATGCTCCTGAACCAGTGTTCAGGTTGCTCCAGGTCAGGGCGGGAAGAGCTGGCCGACCAGCAATCGGATCAGCAGCAGGCGGGCCAGCAACAGTCTGGCCACAGGCAACGCTCCGGTCAGGGGCAGTCCGTCCAGCCACAGATTGAGCAGGAGCCCGGCCGGGATATGAATCAACAGCCGCAGGAAGAAATATCGGTTCCTGGCCCACCCCCGGGCAAAAAGAAGGGTGAAGCAAATGACCTGTCGAGCCTTTACAAGGAGTGCAAAAAGGCGGTGTTTCTAATTTATACCTCCGGAGGTCAGCAAACTTTCCAGGGATCGGGGTTCTTCATCAATGATAGAGGGGTGGCGGTTTCCAATTATCATGTTTTTGAGGATACCCAGCAGGGAAAAGAGAGAATTTATCTGGACAGTGACCGGGCCTATAAGATTGAGCGGGTCCTGCGCAAGAACGAGCAATACGACTACATCGTCTTTCGGGTGAACGTACCGGGGTCAACCCCCTACCTGGAGATTGCCGGGAGTTCTCCGGCCATTGGCGCAGAGGTCTTCACCATTGGCAATCCCAAGGGGCTGGAGCAAACCCTTTCTACGGGCATCATATCGGGCTACCGGAAAGAGAACAGGCTGCTGCAAACGACCACGGAAATTACCCACGGAAGCAGCGGCGGGCCTCTTATGAACATGCAGGGTCAGGTCGTGGGGATCACGACAATGGGCATGGGCGAGGCCAACCTGAATTTCGCCGTTAACATCAACCTGCTTGAGCTGTCTTTTCAATAACCCCCTCCCCCGGAACATCCGTTAAGCCGGGATAACAATTCCACCAAAACAGCCCTCTTTTGTTCATGGATTAAAATATAGGATTGTTCAAGGAGCGGGGCCTCCATGTTGCTGACCTCGATACCGAAGAAAGGCGAGATTTTGTTGCACCCCTATTTTTTATACCAGCGCAAACCGATAAAGTGTTCCGTTCTATTTATCTTTGCTCAGGTCAATCAATAAGGAGTCATATTTGCGGGAAGAAAGACCCATCACTTTTCCAAGCTTGTTAAGAGGCAAGGGGTTCTCCCGGAAACAATTTATAAACAGAAAGAAAACCCAAAAAAGCTTATGGCTTATATTCAAACAGTGGGCGAAAAAGAAGCGGAAGGCTTTCTCAAACAATTGTACGGAACCATCATTGAAAGCAGGGGAAAAATAGCTGAATTGCATAAAATACAGAGTCTCCATCCCAAGAGCATTGTAAGCCACATGGATCTATATATGACCCTGATGTTCGGCAAATCGCCCCTTACACGTGCACAAAGAGAAATGATTGGGGTCATCGTTTCTTCAGAGAATGGATGCAGATATTGCGTAGCCCATCATTCGGCTTCTTTAAGTCATTACTGGAAAAACAAACAGGTCATCAATCAATTTATAGAAGATTATACCAATGTGGGGCTCTCCCATAAAGACCTCTATATCTGCCAGTACGCCCTTCACCTGACGCGCTACCCCAGGGATGAATATCAAAAGGAGTGGGTTGAAAAGCTGAAGGAAGCAGGTCTCTCAGACCGGGAAATTCTGGATGTGAACATGGTAACTTCTTATTTCAACTTCGTCAACCGCATTGCCGCAGGTCTTGGGGTTGAACTGGAAGAAGACCAGGGAGAAGGCTACAAATACTAAACTTCCGTAGGCAAGTACAATCAAATAAGTGGTGAGATTACAAATTGGACCAGCGGCTGCGAATAACTGCTTAAAAAGCAAGCCCTGTTAAATGATGGCAACCGCAGGAACTTCGAATCAGTTCCAATACTGGAACACTCTCGTGTAATAACCATAATTTCCATTTAGTGAAATTAGGTGTAAAAGACCACCCCTCCATAACTTCGAGACTCCGCTATACTTTACAGACTTTATGGTTATACCTCAAGTAAAATCTTAAAATCCATCCTGTTGCCATCTAACCGGGGTGTTAATCAGTCTTTCTCACCCAAAAAACGGTTGACCATAGAAAGCAAATCGAAGGCGTCAATAGGTTTAGCGATGTAATCATCGGCACCGGCCTTTAAAAACTTGTCATGGTCTTCGCCCATGGCATAGGCCGTTTGGGCAATAACGGGGCCTTTCCAGGCCTTTTCCCGCATCATACGCATAACTTCCATGCCGCTGACGTCAGGCAGGCGAATATCCATCAGGATCAGGTCTATGGGGGCTTTCTCTTCAATAATCCGAAGCGCCTCTTGCCCCTGTTCAGCAGTCAGGATCTGAACATGAGCTGTAGTTAAGACCTCGGCCAGATAATCCTGGCTGACCGGATCGTCTTCCACTACCAAAATGACTTTATCATCCCAATGATAGTCTGCCCTTGTAGCTTGCTGAAGGGCCGCCGGCGGGGCATTGCTTTTGGCATATAAAGGAAGGGTAAAAGTAAAGCGGGTTCCCCCGCCTTTCTGACTTTCCAGCTGGATCTGGCCCCCCAACAATTCCACCAGATTTTTGCTGATGGCCAAACCCAGACCGGTGCCCTGGTAATTTCGGCTTTCGGAATCCTCTTCCTGCCAGAAGGAATCAAAGACGCTTTTCTGATGATCTGCTGATATGCCGATACCACTATCTTGCACATAAAAAGTAAACTGGCGATCCTGGGGGCTGTAATATCCAAACTCAATATTACCCTGTTCGGTAAATTTGACGGCATTGCTCAGCAAGTTATCAAGGATCTGCTTCAATCGGTGCGGATCAGTGGTGATAAAGCTTTTTTCCCAGGGGAGACTCTTTTCCATCTTCAAATCTACCCCAGCTTTCCCCGCTGTCTGTAATTCAAGGTAATGGGTCTCGAAAAGGGTATAAAGCAGCTCATTCAGATTAAAATGCTCAGGGTATAACTTAAGCTGATTGGCTTCAATTTTTGAAATATCGACGATATCGTTGATAATATTCAGCAAATCTCTGGTGCGGGAATGGATGATGTGCAAAAACTTTTTCTGTTTCAACATCCGATATATTAGCGATCATGGCACTTTGGCTCGCCTCATGAGGTTTTAACTTTTCACGGGCCTCTTTCCTGGATGTGATATCAGAGGTAAAACCTTCAATGACAAAATCTTCCTGACTAGGAGAATGGCTACCCGGGCATCCATAGACAACCAAACCACGGTGCCTTACCCTGGCCATTGTGGTTATATCGCGTTAATACAACTCAACGATCAGAAGAAATCCCGAGACAGGGGCCTTGTGGTTCTGGTTCATCCTTTACATAACCGAATTGTTCACCCCATGCTGACCGGGGGCGAAGTTGTTTCCTGAATTTTTGGTTATCAGCAACAAGCTGATCATACGTGGGGCTATCCATAGGGGGCACCTGCTGCTGATTCATAGATCTTTATTGTCACCGGCGGGTGGCAGGGTGAAATAAAAAACCGAGCCTTTACCTGGCTGGCTTTGCACCCGGAGTTCCTCTCCATGTTGTTCCATCAACTCTTTGGAAAGAAGCAGGCCCATACCGGCGCCCGCTTCTGCGCTGTAGCCTTTTGTCGATTCATTAACCTTACCATTAAAGAGTACTTCTTGCTGGGCCTTGTTCATTCCCCGGCCATTATCAGAGACGCTGATCACCATCTTGCCTTCCGCTAACCGTGCATCTATACTTATCCGGCCTTTCTGGGGGGTATATTTGAGGGCGTTGGAAATTAAATTGCGCAGAACTGTACGGATCATCCGCTGATCACCCTCCACCCGCAAATCGTGGGGTATATTATTGCGCACATCCATTTGCTGCTTCCAGGCCTTAATGTGATAAAGCCCGATCGAATCATCCACCACACGAGACAAATGAAACGGGACGGGCCGGAAGTGATCGTAGTCTCCCCTGATCTTGGACCATTCCAGCAGGTTTTCCAGCAGGTCATAGACGCGTTTGGTGGCTTCATAGATCTGTTCATAGAAAAGCTCAAGCTTTTGGCTGCTATAATTTTGATGGTTGCGCATGAGCAGCTCCGAAAAGCCAAAGACTTCTGAAATGGGATTTCGCAGGTCGTGGCCGATGATCGAAAACAATTGGTCTTTTAAGGTATTCCATTGTTCGAGCTTCTGCTCAAAGCTTTTGCGTTGGGTTACGTCCTGGACAAGGGCAATGACCCCTATGATATTGCCTTTCTCGTCATAATGGGGGCTATATAGGCTGGAAGACCAGCCGGAATAACCGCTTTGATGGACTTCAAAGGGTATATCCGGGGTCCTTATCTGCTCCCCATTCAAAGCCCTTTGCATCAATTGATCGATCCCGTATCGCTTAAGAAAAGGGAACACATCAAAAGCATAATGCCCCAGCACCTCTTGGGCAGACTTGCCGGTGAGTTTTTCCATAAAAGGATTCCACTCCTGGTAACGCAACTGACGGTCATATACAGCCAACCCCTGTCCCATATTGTTGATCACTTCCCGCATAAATATTTCAGAACGTTGGGTGGCCTGTTCTGCCCGCAAGCGGGCATTGATCTCCCTTACAATGCCCTGGATCAACTGATTCTTCCAATCCAAAACGCGGGCCCTGATTTCCACATGGAGGGTGCTCCCTGAACGGGTCAGCAAAACACCCTCAAACCTGTGAGAACCCTTCCTGGAAAAGACCTCAAGCCACTGATCGGCCTGACGAGGAAGATTTTCCGGATGCAACCCATGAACATAACGCCCGAGCATCTGCGAGCGGGAATATCCCAACAAACGCGTAGCCCGCCGGTTGACGTCCCGGATCTGACCATGGCCATCATAAATGAAGATGGCCTCATGGGATTCCTCAAACAAACTGCGGTACATCTTTTCCCTGGAGGCCAACTCTTGCTGCAGGCGTTGTTGCTGCTGCCTGAGCTGCCACTCTTTCAAAGCCTGACGGATGGTTACTGGCAGGGCCTCAATGCCTTCAGGGGCCTTCACTACATAATCCTGCGCCCCCTCTTTCAGGGCTTCCACTGCAAGGGCTTCATCACCATAAGCACTCATCAGAACAATGGGGCAATCCCCGGCTACTTGCTTCAACATCTGCTTGCCTTCCCCATCGGGCAAACGGTTGTCGGTCAAAATTACATCCGGCTTTTCCTTCCGCAGGATCTCTATGGCTTGGTTTAAAGTGCCAGCCGTCTGAAGATCAAATTCCTGCTCTGAACCTTCAAACGCACTTTTAATGGTAGTCAGGTGCAAAGCTTCATCTTCCACAATCAACACTCGTTTCATAAAATCCAATTTTTATGCTTCTATGCCTCTTTTAGCAGGTCAAAATAGGATTGCCAGCCAATCTAAGATACGCATAGAAAAAGATGGATCATTGGGGGTTTTTACCTGATTTGAGGGGGTGGGTAAAATCACCCAAATTGCCCAAACAAGGCCCTTTATAAGCTTTTAAACATATGGAAATAAGCGAAAACGCGGGGCTGTAAAAGCACGGGCCATTGGGTTCAAAACATTGAAATTCAACAATAAAAAAAAAGATATGATTCGGAAGCCGGGCGTGGCCACACGGAAGTAAATCATTTTTAACAACTCAAAAACAGAAGATTATGAGGTGTTAGGTATTTATACCTATCTCAAAGCATTAACCTCCGTACAATTACTCTTTGCGAGCCGGGTCAATCTGTAATAAAAGGACCTCCCGCCTGAAGCGGGAGGATGATCATCTGGGCGGAAGGGGTTCAGATTTGGGGTTACTTCACCGAGATGACTCCAGAAGGAGAAAAATGGCGGGGCTGAGTCGACAAGATGTCCATCCAGGGTCTGGATTTTACCGCAAGCGATTTCTGAGCAGCCAGTGCTATATTGATGTCGGTATAATGGTGGCCGGGTTCCACGTTTAAGATATCTGAAGTAGTCCAGTTACCATCCTGGTCTTTATCCCAGAAGCCAAAGCCATCTCCCCCATCAATGGTTCCATTGCCATTGACATCATCGTGGCCGGCAAAGAGAAAATCCTGAGGTTGTTGCAAGCCAGTAATAATGACCCCATATGTACCATCAGCTTCCACCCCAACGCTACCTAAAATATTCAGTTCATCGTTCTCCTGATAACAGACCAGCACGCTGGTATTTTCAGACAAATTATGACCAGGCCAGGTGACGGTGCCATATATGCGGGCTTCATCATCTGCTCCTCCACCTCCACCATTGCCGGCATTTTCAATAAAGGCCGCCACGAAATTATGCCAGTTGGTTTTGGCAAACTGAAGTTTTTGATAGGCTTCTTTTCTAAAATTTTCCTCATTATTGGGAAAATGGATGGAGAGGCCCCCGAAGGGAACATCCAAAGAGTTGCTTTTGGTAAAGGATATGGCAGCATTCAGGGCAGACAGAAGCTCATCGGCTGCGTTGTTAATCAGATTGATCTGGCCGAGGTCATCGCGCTGCATAATTTCCTTGACAAATTCACGCAAATCAGTAAGGGAGGGGAAATTATCCGATATATAATGGGTTTTTTCCCAGGATTCATAGACTTCATCCCAATTGTCACCTACCTCAGAGACCAGGCGGTTACCAAATTCTGAGAGTTTAGCTCCAAGGGCATCGATCTGGGAAAGGTCGGTTACGGCCATATGGGTATGAAAGCGCTGGGCTTCCACCCCTTCATCATAGACACACTGGGCGATGCGTTTAGACAGGTCATAACTATCCATTTTGGGATTATCCACCAATTCGGCCAGCCAGGTATCAGCCCCCAGAATACCCAAAGCAGGCATGGTGGTTTCACAGGCTACCATATAATCGGCATAGTCTTTTAATTCATAAGCTACTTCTACACTGCCCATCAAACAGGCATGAAAAACGATCACATCGAGATGGGGGGCATTGGCCAGGGCCGAACGCATTTTGGGCATACTCATTAAATCGTCCGATCCGTTGATTTCATCGGGGCAAAGGCCATACCAGGCGGCTCCATGGCTGTTGATAATCAAAGCATATCTTTCAGCCGGGTAGTTTTCGCTACACCAGGCTATAAAATCGATTAAGGTTTGGGGATCTGACATATCCTTGGTTCCCAGATCTAACGCCACCGGGGAAAGAATTTCATCGGGCAACTGGTTTTCATGCTGCCCAATTTCATAACAGGCTACGTTTCCACCGGTTTTCAATGACCCCAGCATAATTACTGACTTGACCTGGCGGGTTGAGCCCACCCACTCCATTTCCTGCAAATCCTTGATGATGTAACTGGTGCCGGCCTGGCCAACATCCAGGTCGTTGTTGCCGTTAAAATAGCCCATGATAGTCCATTTGGCACGGGAAGGTCCATTATCTTCTTCCTTTTCACAAGCCGGTAAAAAGAAAAGGGAAGTCAACAGCATAAAGGCGGTTGTGTGCCATAATAAGCGGCGAAAGATGCTCCGCCATGCAGGGGTAAGATAAAACCGATTTTTTTTCATGATCCATGCAGCTATAGGGTTAGACGTTCAACCAAGGAAGTACTCAAGTGATTTAACCGCATATAAATCCACTAGCCAACCACCTTCTCTATGTGGCAGGACGAACCACCCCCCTTGGGACAGACACTTCTCCTAATCAATTATTGTCACCCCTGAAGTTGGAGTGGCTGGTGGTTCACATTAATAAGCCCCTCACCACAGCCTTCATTCATACCAACCGCTGACTTAGCCTCTTCATCTGGCAATTGGCCTGTGGAATGATGGTCTGCCGCTAAATTAAATTGCAATGGTTCTAACTGTTCGGCACAAATAACAGGGATAATATACAACAGAAAGGCTTCAAAGTATTGTAAAAAAAAGACATTCTGGCCGAGGTCGATTAAAATAAAAACATTTCACAGACCCCGTTCAACGGAGTTGTTTTCGTTTGACCCCCGCCAGGCGGGGGCAAATTATCCCCTCTGCTTGCATGTCCATTCCCTGTATAATTCCTATTTTTATAGGGTGAAAGAAATTCAAAACCCTGATACACTCCGGCAGGTATGTACATACTTAAACCGCAGGATCTCCGGCCCAATGAGCATATCCAAAAGACGGGCCATAAAGGCAACGGGCTGCTGCTTTTGCAGGCGGCAGGCCTGAATGTTCCGCCCTGGTTCTGCGTTTCTGCCGATTTATATAAGCATTTTTTAGAGGAGATGCTTGCCGGGCAGCCCGATGTAGATATTGACAGTGAGACCGGGATACAAAAGGCAAGGCAGGCCATCAGGGCTTTTCGTTTTCCCGAAGCCTTTTTAAAAAATATGGAGGCTGCTGTGCAAGCGTTGTCTTGGGAACAGGATGTTTTTGCCGTTAGATCTTCGGCCCTGCTGGAAGATACAAAGGGCCAAAGCTTTGCCGGTCAATATTATACAGGGCTTTCGGTAAAACGCCACCAGCTGACCGACGCCATCAGGCAATGCTGGCTTTCAGCATGGTCGCCCCATGTGATCCGACAAATTAAGGCCAGCGGCCGCTCTCCGCGGAACAACTCCATGGCGGTGATCGTCCAGCAACAAATCCATCCGGATTATGCAGGGGTTTTATTCACCCAACGGCCAACCAGTGAAAAAGAAAGGATCATAGAATATACCCGCGGATCAGGCGATAAATTGGTTTCCGGTGAAGCCACCCCCACCCCCCTGATCTACAACCAAAACAAACAAACCTTCACCTCCCCCGGACGAAACCAGGAAAGCAAAACCTGCTCCATCCCAGATATAATGTACCAGCTTGTCGAGAAAGCCCGGATCATTGACCAGCAAATTGCCCCGTTTCAGGACGTCGAATGGGCCGCCCAACATGGCTCCCTTTATTTTTTACAGACCCGGCCCATCACTGCTCCACCCCCTCCGGCCAATGAAAGAAACCCATCTGCTTATGTCTGGACTTCCTGGTTTTTCGATCAGCGTTTTCCCAATCCCATTACACCGCTTAATTCCACGGTCGTTTGCCCCCACATCTTTCAAAAAGCCCTGAAGGATCCCCTGAAATACCTTGGGGTAAATCATCTTGCTGAAGGTCAAATCGTCCGGTTTATACGCGGGCGGATCTATACCAACCTGGAGGTATTTAAAATTTTTTTCAAATGGATTCCCTCCAAACTCATCCCACCGGATTTCAAAGCCATCTTCCCGCATCATTATTCCCGGGCAGAGCGGAAAACCCGTTATCCCCGTTTCAATCTGCCTTTGGTTAAAGGGATGTTTCATTTACTGAAAGAAGGCGACTGGCTGGTATTTCACAACCTTTACCGTTGGAAGGGCATGCTCAGGGGCCATTATTTTCAGCGCCTAACCCCTTCGGCCATTGGATCAATGCATGCTGGTGAAATCGTCAAACAGCTGGAAAAGGAGGAATACGTTAGCGAAAGGTTTCTGAGCATCCACCGGTGGAGCATGGGTTGGGCGGAGCTACTGTACCATTTTTATAAACATGTCCTGAGGCTTCTATACCCGGGGAAGGCTGCAGCAAAATTATCCGGGTTTGATGCGGGTTTAAGGACCATCACCCAAACCATCAATTGTGAGATTGAACAGATGGCCTATCATTTCTACGCATCGGGAGCCATAGTCGATGACCATCCTCAAACAGAGCTGAGCCCCATGGTTCATTCGGTCCTGGATGATTTTTTTGCCAGTCACGGGCATCGGGCCTATACACTGGATATTGGTGAACCCCGCTGGGAAGAGGACCCGGTTGTATTTTTCAACACCCTGGTGCGACCGGAAATCAGAAAATTCAGGCATTGGGGAAAGCCAGCGGACCAAGGGGTAAAAAAGGAGAGCCGGAAAAAAGATCCTTTGGCGCGACTGGTAGAAACATTCATTGAAATGAGGGAATCCCAGCGGTACCATTGGGAGATCAACCTTTACAACATCAGGCTCCTATATGCATGTCTCGGGGAAAAGCTTCAAGAACAAGGTGTTCTCGAACAGGGGCAGGATATTTTTTTCCTTTACAAGGAGGAAGTCATGCGTTGTTTGGAGGGCGGGGCAGGATCGGGGCTCAACCTGCAAGTGGATCAACGAAGGGCTCAGCACCGGATAAATGCCGGTTATGAGCCGGCTGCTTTCCTGGAAGGCGACAAGCCCATACCAAACAGGGGCGGGCCGGGCAGCCGGGGTGATATCATCAGTGGCCGGGGCCTTAGTCCGGGCAGGGCAAAGGGGATGGCCCGGGTAGTCACCTCGGTCAACGATCTGAACCAGATCACTCCCGGAGAGATCCTGGTGGCCCGATCTACCGACCCGAGCTGGTCGGCAGCCTTTGATATCGCATCCGGGCTGATCATGGAACGGGGCGGTTACCTCTCGCACGGGGCCATCCTGGCCAGAGAATACAACCTTCCAGCCATAAGCCAGGTAAAGGATGCCCTCCAACATATACATACCGGCGACCGCATCATACTGAATGCCGGGACCGGCGAAATCCGCATAGAAAAACCTGCTTCCCGGGAAGAAGGCGGGTGAAAATCAATACACCCACTAACCCGTGGGCTATCGTTGAGACCCGCCTTTTATCAGCAATTGCTGCATCTTTTCCTTAAGGGAAGTAACATCAATGGGTTTGGAGATATAATCATCACATCCAGCCTCCATGCTTTTGCGGGCATCCTGGCTCATGGCATAGGCAGTTTGAGCAATAATGGGCACATCGGGACGAAAATCGGATGAACGGATTTTCCGGGTAAGCTCCAAGCCATTGACATCGGGCAGTTTAATGTCCATCAGGATGAGATCAATGCCGGGATTTTCCCGGAGTCTTTGATGGCCTTCCCAACCGGTCTCACAGGCAATTACCTCATATCCATCGGGTTCGAGCAACTCGCGGATGTATTGAAGGCTGGTGGTATCATCCTCAATCACAAGGATCGTTTTCCCTTGACCATCCTGATAATGGTTGATTTCACCGGGGTTGGCAGTGGCCTTTTCCGGGTTTTTCTTCTTGTAAGGCAGGGTAAAATAAAAGACAGAACCTTTCCCTTCTTCCGACTCCAGCCACATATCACCCCCCAGGAGTTCGGCCAGATTTTTGGAGATGGTCAAACCCAGCCCGGTCCCTTCATAGATACGGCCCCGGCTGTCCTCAGCCTGCCTAAAGCGTTCAAAAATGTTGGCCTGCTGGTGGGAGGGAATACCAGAGCCGGTATCTTTGACATAGAAAAGTAAGGTTTGGTTGGATTGAAGGGCATAGCCAAAATTCACCCATCCCTGGTCGGTGAACTTGAGGGCATTGCTCAGGAGATTGTCCAGGATCTGCCGCAGCCGATAATGATCAGAGTTTACCAGACTTTGCTCCCGGTCAAGGCCTTTATCCACCACGATTTGCAAATAAGGTTTTCCATAAACCGAGCGTTCATTGCGGAAGACATTGTAGAGTTCATCCATCAAATCATTGAGATAGAACGATTCAAACTGCAGGGCAATCTGATTGGCTTCAATCTTAGAGACATCCACAATATCGTTGATAATCTGGAGCAAGTGCCGGGTTCGCGAATGAATGATCCCCAAAAATTGGCGTTGTTTTTCCCGGGGATAATCCCGTTCCTGAAGCATTTGGGAAAATCCCATAATGCCGTTCATGGGGGTTCGGATCTCATGGCTCATATTGGCCAAAAAAGTGCTCTTAAGGCGATCGCTCTCCTCAGCCTTTTGCTTGGCCCGTTCCATTTCTTCCTTTTGTTCTTCCAGACGCCGGTTGATATCCCTTAATTCTTCGTTGGAAGCCCGCAATTCCTCTTCGGTGGCCTCCAGCTCCTGGTTGGTCTCTCGCAGATCACTGGTGGTAGCCTGGAGTTCCTCGCTGTAAGACAATATCTTTTCTTCATATTGCTTTTGATCGGTAATGTCCTGCACCATCCCAATTGATTTATAGATTTCACCGTGGTGATCTCTGAAATGATCGGCCTTTTCATGGACATGCCGCACCTGGCCGGTGTCTTTTTTGATGATGCGATGCTCCGTTTCATAACCTTCCTCTCCCGCCTGGACTGAATTGCGGAAAGCCTGGGCAACATTCGAACGCTCGTCGGGATGAACCCGTTCAAGAAAAGCTTCGAAGGTGGCTTCAAACTCCTGAGGCTGAAGGCCAAAAATCCGATACACTTCATCCGACCAATTTAAGGTATTGGTTTTCAGATCCATTTCCCAGCTACCCAAACGGGCTATTCTTTGAGAGCGCGTCAACAGGTCTTTATGGCGTCTCAATTCGCGTTCGGCTTCCTCCCGCTGGGTGATGTCGCGGACAAACTCGACCACCCCGCGAACTTCTTGTGAATCCGAATCCAGTATGGGGTAGCTATAGAGCTCCAGCCACCGGACCGGCGAATCGGGATCGGGATAACCCGGGACAACCTCCGATTCAGTCTTTTTACTTTTCATCGCCCGCAACGAAGGACATGGATCACAGGGTTGACCGGCATTGTGGTAAGCGGAATAACACTTCTTCCCTACCAAAGGGGTTTTTTTTGAATACCATTGCTCCATCACGGGATTCACATAACGAATGGTCAAATCAGTGGCCAGGACACTGATGCCATCCTGAATGCTTTGAAAGACAGCATCCATAAAGGCTTTGGACTCCCTGATCTGTCTGTTCATGCGGTATTGCTCTGTCACATCCCGGAAAACCGCTACCACTCCATGAACATTTCCCTGTTCATCCATAATGGGTGCCGCGGAATCAGCGATCTGACAGGTCCGACCCTCTTTGGAAATAAGCCTCGTATCATTGGCCAGGCCCACCAGCTTACCGGTCTTCAATACCTGGTGAACCGGATTATCAATTTTTTCTTCACTCCGGCTGTTGATGATATGAAAGACCTCGTCCATAAGTTTTCCCTTCGCCTCCTCAACCTTCCAACCCGTTAACTGCTCTGCGACCCCATTCATCCGCACAACCCGACCCTCGGTATCGGTTGAAATAACCGCATCCCCGATCGAATGCAGGGTGATTCTCAATTCTTCCTTACTTTGGCGAAGGGCCTCCTCCATTTTATTGCGCGCGGTAACATCCTTAAATACACAGTAGGTCTGCTGAAAACTTCCATCCGGGTTATACCCGACACACCCTTCAAAAGAAACATCCAGGTAATGGCCCTGTTGATGTCTAATCCTGAATTGTGCATCATGAATATACCCTTCCAACTTAAATTGCGGAAAATATTGATCAAACCGCATCTGCCAGTGCTCATGCAACAAACTGCCAAAATAAAGCCCGATGACTTCCTCCCTTGTATATCCGAGGGTATCCAGCCATGCGGGATTGACATCCAGGATATGCCCATTCACATCCAGGGATTGATAAGGAAGGGGGGCATGGTCATAGAGGCTCCGGTATTTTTCCTTACTTTCCTTTAATTCTTTTTTCAACTGCGCATTTTCCTGCTCCAGTTCTTCGATGTGTTGTTTTAAATCGGAAGGTTTGTTGTGCTCCATAATTAGGGGTGTTGTTGGTCAGGTTCTCCTGTGTAAAAACCTTCAGGGCCATCTACAGTAAGGTGACAATAAAAAATAAAAAATATTTTCGTTCAAAAGTAATAATTTTTGCAAAGGCCGGTGGGTCTTTACGGTCCTGACCGGCGGAAATAGAAAAGAATGCCCAGCAAAATGAGAAAAAAGAAGGTGCCGCTGAAAAAATCATAGGCAACCCCCCGTTGGGATGTAAAGAGATTGTATATCCACTCAGCCCCGTCAAAAACCGCTGAAAATACGGCCAGGAAAGCAACCAATACCAGGGCATTGTTGATTCGCTTCTCATTGGCGGCCTCTTCCCGGTCCCTCCTTTCTTTTTCCTTGCGGTCATCCCGCTCGATGCTCTCCTTAATCAACTCCAATTCATCATCCAGATCCAGCCCGTACCTGATCTTTTCATAGATCACCTGCGGTAAAAAATTATAGGAGATCTTTTTCAGATTAAAGTATTTATCAAAGTGGTAAAACTCCTCCTCCAGGTTCTCCTGATGATCTTCCAGGAGGAATTTCCGTTCCATATCCACCAAAAAACACTGCACATATATCGAATGGATATAAAGCAGCCTGAAATAGTTGCTTTCCCATTGAAAATTATCCACCTCACCTTGATGCAACAGGGTAAATGTATCAAACAGCGCCAGGGCTGACCAGTTATCAAAAACCGAAAGTTTGTTGTTTTCGATCAGGCTGTTCAGATAAGAGCCCGAGGGTTTAAGTTCCGGTATCTTGCCTTTCCCCACCGATGCACCAATGGGCGAACAGGTAGAGAGGTCATAAAGCAAATGGTCCTCGTTATAGGCCTGACTAAAATCCTGGCCAGAACCAATAACAGTGAAGGCCTTCAGTTTATTGGCCAGAATAAGCTGTTGGTCATACCCAAGATCCTTCATCCGGTTCAAAATGGATTGTATGTCAGTTGCTTTAAAATTTCTGATTTCATTGACCAGAAAGGTGATCTGATCGAGGGTGGCATCCGGAAATTCACACCTCAGGGAAAACAAAGCAATATTGCCGGGAAAAAGAAACAGATCCATGTATTTGATCCCTACATTTACACCTGCTACCTCTGCAGATTCATCCAAAACCCGTGTATAACTCCTGGTATAAGCCGAATAATTATTTTCATTGCTTTCCGGGAACAAGGAGTGGATGAAACTATCATAATAATAATTTTTGAAATGATGAATCACCTCCTGCGATCGTTTCCTTTGCTCCGGGGTGTAACCTTTGTTTCCCTGATTACCGGGGAACCAGTGCACCTGCCATGGGGCAAAATCCCCGGCTTCTTCCAGCCGGCTGAAGACATCAGGTTGGTATTTGAATTCTCCGCAAAATAAAGTGTAAGCGACATCAGGTTTTGAAAGGGCAAAGGTCTCGGAAGGATGCATTGGCACAAAGACTTATTAAAGGTTTTGACTATATGAATAGATGGTTGATTATTTGTTTTATGCTATTTAATAATGAAAAATTTCAATAATGATCTCTCTTCACCAGTGCTGATTGCATGGGGAAGCTTCGTCAAAGTCCATGTTATTTTTTAATGCCTGAATCAAGGGAGTGAAAATTAGAAAAATATTTACAAAATCGGATAATGCTGCGGATACCGGGAAAATTTATAACAGTTATAAATAAAGCCGTTGACTCTTCCCTTATTAAGCCATATAGCCGGGCAGGTGGTACATCCAACTGCAAATAAAACGATCCCTTCAACCGACTTATTAGAGAAAGACCGCACTCTCAACCCTGGCACCCATCCCCCCTGGCCAAGGACAATTCATCAACCCAAAATTACAGGTTATCATAAAAATCAGGTGATTGTTCAAAAAAAAGGGGCACCATTTCCCGGAAAATCAGGAAATGATTACTTTTAATTTTTACCGGCTCTTTGGAGAAAAGGAAAATGGAGACCGTTCTCTTCTCAAATCATTGATCTGCAAAGGTAAACACCGTAGTGACATTAAAAACCCGTCTATGGAAAAAGAAAAGGGTGACTCAATCAAACACATTGTCAGAAGAATTGATGCCATAAAAAACGACCAGAGTTCGAACATCCGGATTCTTGAGAAACGCTACCAGGAGCTTTTGGAAGAAAAGCATCAATTATACAGGCAGGCCAAAGCCATAGAGAATCAGACCCACGGGCATATCAGCAATGGCAATGCGACGGGTTATGAGAACAACCGCCGGGAGCTGAAACGATTAAACCACCGGCATGATGAATTGAAAAAGGAGGAAAAGGAGTTGTACAATCAGATCCAGATCCATCATTTACGCAGCAACATGAAGAAAAAACTTGGAAGCTGGACGATGGTGTATTTGCTGGATGGGCTGATCATCTTTCTGATCATTGTGGTACTGGTTTTGATCGGTTTCATCTTCTTTTATGACAACCCCGCGCCATCCCATGTGAGGATAATATATACGATTGATACGCTCATTTGCGGGATCTTTTTATTGGATTTCTTTTTCAGGCTGTCGCAGGCCGATTCAAAAAAGTGGTACTGGAAGAGATACTGGCTCGATTTTATTACGTCACTGCCTTTGCCCAATGCGCGAATTTTACGGTTTGGCAGGATACTCCGGCTCACGAGGCTTTTAAGGGTTTTGCGGTTTGCCCGGCTGATGCGGTTATTTGCCTTTGTATGGCGGGGGCTCGACAAGCTAAGCAACATGTTGGATGTCAGACTCATGAAAAAATCACTGAAGCTAAGCCTTATATTGTTGTTCATCGGGGCCCTGATCATTTACTGGGCCGAAGGAGCAGAATACAACAGTGTAGATTCGATGGTCAAGAGCCTGTGGTGGAGTTTTACAACCCTTATTACCGGGGGGTTCGGAGACTTGCACAATCCGCATTCGCCAGTGGGTAAAACCATCACAATCATATTAATCATCTCGGGCATTGTGCTGGTGGGCATTTTTACGGCCGTTTTAACTTCCCTGCTGGTGGAGGATGAATCGAACCGCATCATTGAAGATCAGAAGGATATCAAGCAGGATGTAGAAGAAATAAAAGATAAGATGGAGCTTTAAACATTTTTCCTGTCTGTTTTGCACTCCCCCCCGTTAAATCCGCGCTAAGACCATTTCTCAATTTTTTCAATCAGCTCCTCGACATCCACCGGCTTGGTGATGTAATCATTGCAACCGGCCGCCAGGGTTTTCTCTGCGTCGCCGCTCATGGCATAGGCCGTTTGAGCAATGATGGGAACGTCGGGGTGGTCTTCCGAGTTGCGCATTTGCCGGGTAAGTTCCAGCCCATTGACATCAGGCAGCTTGATGTCCATCAGCACCAGATCTATCTGGCTGTTACCGGCTAACTTCTTATACCCCTCCTCTCCATTGTCGCAAAGGATGAAATCATAACCATAGGGACTTAACAACTCTTTGAGATACTCCAGACTGGTGGGATCATCCTCAATGATCAAAAGGGTTTTGCCTTCCCCGTCAGATTGGCTTCCTTTCCGGGACTCTTCTCCCGTATTCCCGGTATTATAAGTATTATGCGGCAATGTAAAATAAAAGGAGGAACCTTTGCCGGCTTCCGATTCCAGCCACATCTGGCCCCCGAGCAATTTGACCAGGTTATAGGAAATGGTTAGCCCCAGACCAGTGCCTTCATAACGCCTGCTGCCTGAATCCTCGACCTGCCTAAAGCGCTCAAAAATATCCTTTTGATTTTCACAAGCAATGCCAATACCCGTGTCGGTCACATAAAAAAGCAGGGTATCACCATCGCCCTTTTCATACCCAAAATGGATCGAACCATCTTTGGTAAATTTAACTGCATTGGAAAGCAAATTATCCATAATTTGCCTGAAGCGGTTCAAGTCGGTATGGATCTGGCTGGCTTCGCGTTCCATCCCACAATAAGAAATCATCTGAATGTCATCTTTGCCCCTTGCCTCTAATTCCCTGGAAAAAACATGATAAAGTTCCTCCAGGAGATCATTCAGGTAAAAATTTTCAGTACTGATGGTCAATTGATTGGACTCGATTTTGGATACATCCAGGATATCATTGATGATGTTCAGCAGATGTTGGGTTCTGGAATATATGATCTCCAGGAACTTTTGCTGTTTTTCGCGGGATACTTCTCGTTTCTGTAAGATCTCGGAAAAGCCCATGATGCCGTTCATGGGAGTCCGGATCTCATGGCTCATATTGGCCAGGAAAGCCGATTTCAACCGATCGCTTTCCTCGGCCTTTTCCTTGGCTTCCATCAAGTTTCGCCTGAACTCATCCTTTTGAAGGGTTGCATGCATCAAAGGGGCAATGTATTGACACAGGCTGTTCATGAATTTCTTATCGCCGTGATCATATCCACCCTGCTTATTGGCCAGAACAACCTGGCCAAACAGTTTTCCGTTGGCTATCACGGGAGCGGCCAGGGCTGATTCAAGCTGCAGGTGCCCCTGGGGAAGATGCAGCTTGCCATTGCGGTATAAGGTCTTTTGTCTTCGAAGGGATTCCCCCCAAAGGCCCGACCAGGGATCATGGGGGGCTACAATGCTCTTGTTTTCCACCTGGCAACGTGCCCATACGTCTTGAAGCATTGATTCGGCTACCAGGTCGCCCTTTTCGTTAAGGTAACCAAAAAATCCATATTCGCTGGAAAAGACTTCTTTCAAAATCTCCAAGACCCCCTGGTAGAAATCCTGTCCTTCGCTATTGATGAAGGCATTGGAGATGCGGTTTTTGATCTGAAGCTCCTTTTCTGCCCGCTTTCGTTCGGTAATATCACGCATTACCGATACAATGCCATTGACAACCCCATCATCGATCAGGGGATAATAACTGACCTCCAGATGCACTTCACCCAGATCAGGGTAACGATTGACCATATCAAAGCTGACATTCCGGCCCTTTAAGGCTTCATCCAGATGGGGGCGGATATTCTTATTGAACACCTGTTGACCCAGCACTTGTGAAACCTCCCGGCCAATGACTTCCTCCTGGTTCAACCGGTGATAATTCAGGAAAGCCTCGTTCACCTCCAAATACCGGTAGCGATGATCCACGGCGGCCATCATATCGGCAGAGCCCTCCACCATGCTTTTGTACTGGGCCAGTTCATCCTTCTGGCGCTCCAATACCTCATTGGAATTTCGGAGCTCTTCATTGGAGGTCCTGAGCTCTTCTTCTGCCGCCTGCAACTCATCGTTTTTCTGTTGCAGATCAATTTCCATCTGTTTGCGACTGGTAATATCAGAGGTGAAGCCATCAATCACCCAGGTGCCATCAGCTTGCCCGAGGGTAAGACGTGCCGTCATAGAAAACCAGATATATTCGCCATTGATCGTTTGGGCCTCGAATTCAAAGTTCTCAACCCTCCCCTGGTCTTTGAGCCATTCCAAAAATTGCTGCCTCCGCCGAGGGTTGGTATAAAGTTGTTGGCCCAGGTTATCATAATATTCCACGGGGCCTTCTGGCGAATCGAACCCCAACATATGGGCCAGCATTTGATTTGCGATTAGCAGATGCCCCTTCGAATCGCTACGGAATATCCCAATGGGGGCATTCTCAAAAAGGTCCTTAAATTCCGCTTCCCGTCTCTCCAGATGCCGCTCAACCCTTCCCTTTTCAGTCTTATCGGTGAGAAGGGCCACTACAAAATCAATGGTTCCGGACTGACCCTCAATGGGGAATATATATTCATGAAATATCCGCTTTTCCGAGCGGGTTTGCCAGTGGTTTGACTCAGCTCCCAGGTCATATTCAAACTCATGTTCATAAGGTTCTCCCTGCTGATACACCTGTCTGTACCTCTTATCCACACCCATCGCCCGGGAATAAGGATCCGTTAATACATTAAACTGCCCAATCCCCTCTTTTCGGTCGGGCAAACCCAATAAACGCTGCTGGGCGGAATTCAGCTTATAAGAATAGCCCTGCCCGTCGAACACCTGAACGCCCACAGGCAGCTTCTCGACAATCTGCTGATTTAAATAACACGCCTCCTTCAGCTGAGCATTTTCACGCTCCAGTGCCTGAATACGTTTTCTCAGTTGCTCCTGCGTTTCCTTGCTCATAGATCCTGATTTATATCCTAAACAAAGTTCTCCCAAAAAAAGGGCGGTGCTTTTCCATAGGCTACAAGGGCCAACCAACTCCCATTGTTCACAATATACCACCCCACCATATATACATAAAATAAACCTTCAGGTCTTGATCGCCGTGAGGTTACACAAATCATAAACGATCCCGGCCATTGTACCCGCAGAGGTAGCTCAAGGTTACATATTTAGCAATACGGATGCTGATTTATTATCCAAAAGGGAGTTTATTCATTTATTCAGACCGTTCATCAAATATTATGAACGTTCATAAAAGGTAAGAAACATTCGCCTTGAATTTTTCGCTATCTACTAAAAATTCGCTATATTTACATGTATAAGATGGCTGCAATCAGTAAATCAAAAATGAATCAATCCATCGCATATTCTGGCATACAAAAATTTGAGAAACAGAAGCAGCTGGAGCCTATTCTGACGGCTACCATCAGCAAAGGCAATTTTGATGAGGTCAACGCCAAGTATATGCAAGTGATCGATGATTTGCCCAGAAAGAATAAAAAGCGATTGTATTATCTGTTTATAGAGAGTGTACAGAATGTCATCCGACATGCTGCCGGTGGTGAGGAAAAAGAGTCGGTTTTCAGCTTAATGAAAGAGAAAGACGCAGAAAAGTATTACCTGATTACCGGCAATCCGATACCCAAGAGCCAAAGCAGGAGAATCACTTCCCGGATTGATTTGCTCAATAACCTCAGGCATGAAACGATCGACCGCTTTTACTTTCATCTGTTGGACAGCCTTCATTTTTCGCAGGACGGAGGAGCCGGACTGGGTTTTCTCCAGATGAAACGAAAATCCAATTACAGCGACATGGAATATATGACAGAAGACCTGGGCAATGCCTGTTATTTTTACCTGATCCTGCAATACCAACTTCAAAACTGACCCCTTGGGCCGGGCTTAAGTTGAAGCCAGATTCCCCCTACCATGCCTAAAAACGTTAAACCCACATTAAAGGGTGTTGTCTGGATGCTCATTTTGAGTAGCTTCATTCTTCTGATCGGATCCGCTTTTTATTATTGCTATTTCGATTATCAGTTCTGGACTCACCTGGATACCCGTTCATTTGATCATTTGACCACCTATAGGACCAATCAGATCAAGGGATGGAGGGGGAGACAAATACTGATCCATGAACAATTTTTGTCCCATCTTAAGCGAATGAACACTTATGCCAGGAAGAACCATCTTGAATTGATCATCACCCACAGCTACAGAATACCAGGCGAAAAACCCGATTATTCTGTGGTAGAAGCTGCTGATTATTCAAACCATTCTGCCGGCTATGCAGTCGACCTGAACATTAAATACCAGGGGAAACATTTTAACTCCACTCAGGTTAACCCCAGGCATTTCAATCACCTGCCCGGGCCCATTCAACATTTTATCAATCGCATCCGCCAGGATCAGCAACTGAGATGGGGTGGGGATTTTTACAGACCGGATCCGGTACATTTTGATGTTCCGTTAAATCAAATTAGCGCCCCCAGATATAGAAAATATTATAAAGCCTGTGCCAGCGATTACCGGGAAGCTCCATTAAAATGGAAATCCTGGTTGGCTGCCATCGGCTTTCAGATATCCAGGCTTTTCTATAAGGGGCAGCTCCTTTTAACCCCTGAAGGTTGAGGGCTCTACGGGGACATCCCAAAATGGCCACATCATCCCCGGAAAATGCGATGCAAAAGCTGATTGCGCTGCAACCCCTACACATCGATATCACAATCGGGCAGCCACTCCCTGACTCTCTGCTTATCTTCTTTTGGAAGATTGTTCTCTTCCAGATCAAGATCATATAAGGAATTCAATTTTCTCAAAACAGGAGGTAAAGAAGAAAATTGGTTGTTATCCAGCTCAAGGGTTTCTATTTTAGCCAAATGCTCCAGGGCCATAGGTAAAGCTCGCAATTGGTTATGGGACAAATCCAGCCGCCGGAGGTTTTGAAGCCTCCCGATGTCAGCAGGAAGATGGGAAAGTTGATTTGACTCCGCCTCAAATTCTTCCAAAGTTTCAATATTGCCCAGTTCCTTAGGCAAGGAATCCATTTGATTCTCCTCCACATTGAGCTCTTCGAGATTCACCAGTCTATCAATCGAGGAGGGAAGGTTCTTTAGCTTGTTCTCCTCCAGGTTAAGCCTTTCCAATTGATCAGCCTGCCAAACCTCCGTAGGCACGGTGTTAAGTTGATTATCCTCCAAATTCAATTCTTCCAGGTGTCTAAAAACAGGTAAATCATTCAATTGATTGCTGCTCAGCCTCAGTTCCTTAAGGTCAGGTAATGCCCCCAGCTCGTGCGGCAAAGAAGTTAATTGGTTGTCGGCAACATTGAGCAGCCTCAGGTTTTGTAAGTTCTTTATCTTCGCGGAAACCTCCTTTAACTGATTGGATTGCACACGAAGCCGCTCTAAATTTCTGAACCGATATAAATTAGCGGGTAGTCGGGATAACTGATTTTCACCCAATTCCAGAATTTTCAACCCTTCCAGCACGGGAAGTTCTCTAACCTGATTGTCTTCCAGCTCCAGCCTTTCCAACCTACTAAGGTGCCGGAGTTCCCGGGGGATAGAAGATAAAGCATTATCACTTAAATCCAGCTGCCTTAAATTTTTAAGCCCCCCAATTTCCGGAGGAAGAACACTCAGGTCGTTTCCACCCAGATTGAGTTCCTTCAATGCACGCAATTTCTTTATCCAATCAGGTAAAACAGTCAGCTTATTCCATTCCAGATCAAGCTGCTGAAGCCCGCGCAATTTTTCCATATCGCCCGGTAATGCCTTCAATTGGTTATCTTCCAGGCCTAATTCTTTCAAACGCATTAGTTGGCCAACCACACTGGGCAAGGTGCCCAGTTTGTTATCGGCCAGCTCCAGATCCTGAAGGTGGCTAAGATGCTTTATTTCAGAGGGAAGTGATGCCAGTTCATTGTCGTTTAAATGCAGCACTTCCAGGGCAGATAATTTTCCCACTTCGCTCGGTATACCGGTCAGCTCATTATATTCCAAAACCAGTTTTTCCAATTCACCACATCTACCAATGGCTGCTGGCAAGCTGTCCAACTCATTGGATCCTGCATTGAACACTTTCAAACGGGATAATTGTCCAATGGCGGGTGACAAACGGGTTAAATCATTTCCGTTTATATTCAGCTCTTTCAGGTTTGTTAAGGCATTCAGCTCGCCAGGGAGGCTTTTCAGTTCATTATCTTCCAGATTAAGCTTTTCCAGACCCGTTAAATGATTGAGGGCATCCGGTTGAAGATCACTCAATTTATTCGACTTAAGGTTCAGAGATTTCAGGTGGGGTAATTCCCCGATCACCGGTGGCAAGCTCTTTAAATCCGAATTGTACAATTTAAGCCGCTCAAGATGCTCCAGTTTTTGTATTTCATCGGGAAGATTGCTCCAATGCTCATCTGCAAAGGTTAATTCTTTTAAATTGGATAATTTTGTTACAACCAATGGAAATTCAGTAAGTTGACTCCTTCCCAAATGAAGTTCCTCCAGATGCTCCAGGTTGGTGATGGATTCAGGAATGGTGTCAAAATTGGCATCTTCAAGATTCAGAGCAATTAAAGAGGAAAGTTCAGTAACTGCTTTGGGGAAGCCAGCTAAATCGTTGCTCTGCAAACTCAACCGCTCGAGATTTTTTAACTGAGAAATTTTTCCGGGAATTTTGTTGATGTCATTCCACCAAAGATGAAGAGACCTCAATTGTTTCAGCTCCAGAACAACCCCGGGAAGATGATCAAAGTCGTTGGCACCAAGCCCAATGGCCTTAAGCTCAGACAAGCCGGTCAGCGACCCGGGAAGCCGGCTGATGTTGTTAAAGGTGAGATTGAGAAATCTGAGGCTATCCAAGCCGCAAATGGCCGCAGGCACTTCATTCATGCCATTGTAACCCAGGTCAAGATAGGTTAAGTTTTTTAGTCTGGCGAAACTTTCCGGGAGATGCTCCAGTGAACTGCTGCTCAAATCAAGATGAGTAAGGCTGTCCAAATGATAGAAAACCTCGGGTAAGGTGGATAACTCATTGCCCTCCAAATCAAGCCTCTTTAAATCTGTTAACCGGGTGATGGCCGGATCCAGGTGCTCAATCTGATTATCTTCAACATAAAGCTCTTCTAATTGAGCAAGCGACAGAAGGGAAGCGGGGATTTGCCTAAAATCATTCTCTACGAGAGCAAGAAATTTCAGCTCTTTTAATTCACCGAAAGATTCGGGCAATTCCCTTAAATGATTGTTGCTTAGATAGAGCCTTTCCAAATGATTCATTTCTCCGAGGCCAGTTGGAAGAACGTGTAAGTTATTGTTCCCTAGATATAAAACTTTCAGACCCTTCAAATTTGAAATTTCTTGGGGTAAGTGGGCGATATGGTTTTTATAAAGCGACAGGGTATCCAGTCCGGTCATTTGACCCATATAGGGGGGAATGGTGTCTATTACATTATGCCCGAGATCAAGAAATCTTAACCTTGGAAGGCTGGCCAGCAATTCAGGCATATCCCGGAAATTGTTGCTGCCCAAATCCACCTTTTCAAGGGTTTTCAGATCCGTCAGGGTCTGGGGAAGCTGCTGGAGTTCATTGCCCGAAAGCATTAAAACCTTCAAATCCTCAAGGGATTCAATGGACCGTGGAATGCGGGATAATTGATTGTGGCTGAGGTTTAGTTTTCTCAGATGCACCAGTTTTCTTATATCCCAGAAAAGAAGCTTTTCCCCGAACGTTTGTCTGGAGATGCATTCAGGGAATTGATCAAAATGGTTGGCCTTTAGGCTTAAAATTTTCAGATCCGAAAGTTTGTCAATGTTGCCAGGCAGGGATGTGAGCCTGTTGCTGTCAAGATTAAGGGTTTGCAGATGCCTCAACTTATCAATATCCTCCGGTACTTTTTCCAACTTCTGGTTCGACAGGTCCAGGTGGTAAACCTGCTCCGGTCGCTTGAGGGCTTGCTCAAACGAGTGGTAGATCTTGTCTGGTTGGGCGCTCAGATTAATCGAGATTAAAACTAGTAGGGAAATGAATGCCAACTTTCTCATATTTAATGTTTTTAGTTTTTACATGTGCCTTCTTTTTTTGCGGTTTTGCCCGCAAAGATGAGGGCACTTTTATTTTTTCCAAACTAATGAAAACCAATTGCGAAAAATTGGTGGTTCACAGTTACTGTTCACAGTTAAATGTTTCTGATGGATTTTCTCCAACCCGCCAGTATTGTTTAATCCAATTTATGGATCATTTGTTTGTGGATTGATAACAAAAAACAACCTAAGGTAATCATTTTTTCAATCAGTTCATTTGGGGGGAACACAATCGGGCAGGGATGATATTTGACAAGGACTGTATAAATTCATATCTTGCTAAATAAGAACGATCAGGTTTTAACCGCCCCCTAAAAATTCTTGCTTTGTTTAACCAAAAACTACCATTGCTTATGAAACGAATGCTACAACGCTTAGCCATTCCACTGATCGCAGGGGTTGCTTTTTTACTGGTATGGACATCCTGTGAAGAACAATCCATGCGGCAACCGGAGGATTTACAACCTCAAGTTTCTCAATCGCAGCCCATTGCTGGTGAAGCGATAGAAGATCAGTACATTGTGGTATTAAAGAAAGGAGCCAGGCCCTCGAAAGTTCTATCCAGTCAGGGACTTGAAGCTCAACACACCTACAATCATGCCATAAAGGGATTTTCCCTTAAGATACCGAATAATCGGGCTTTAGAAGCCTTACGGAACAATAAAAATGTTAAATACATCGAAAAAGACTTAGAAGTTCAGGCTTTTGGTCAGACTTTACCCACGGGGGTTGACCGCATGCAAGCAGACCTGAACGGCACCGCTGCCATTGACAACACGCATCAAGAGTTGGATATCGACATTGTAATCATGGATTCGGGCATTGACAAGGATCATCCGGATTTAAACGTAGCGGGAGGGTATAATTTCTCATTGGGTCCAGCCAAGAAATGGGACGATGGCAATGGCCATGGCACCCACACTGCTGGTAGTGCAGCAGCAAAAGACAATTCGGAAGGGGTAGTTGGTGTAGCCCCGGGTGCCCGCCTTTGGGCAGCCAGAGTCCTTGACAATCGGGGAAGCGGGTCCATTTCGGATATCGTTGCCGGCATCGATTGGGTCACTCAAAACGCCGACAAATTTGAAGTGGTCAATATGAGCCTGGGTGCTACCGGGTCAAGCAGTTCGATGCGGGAAGCCATCCAGAGTAGTGTCAATGCAGGAGTGGTATATGTTGTAGCTGCCGGAAACGATGGTTCAGATGTTTACGGTAGCGACGGCCAACTGGGCGGTGGTGATGACATCATCCCGGCAGCTTACCCCGAAGTGGCCACCATTTCAGCACTGGCCGATTCTGATGGTGAAGCCGGTGGTAACGGGAGCGAAACCAGCTATGGCAGTGATGATTCCTTTGCCAGCTTCAGCAATTACAGTACTGCTGTGACTTCAGACAATCCCGTGACCTCTCCCGGGGCTGCCATTGACCTGATGCTTCCCGGGGTAGACATTTATTCCACATACAACGATGGTGGCTATACAACAATGAGTGGTACCAGCATGGCTTCTCCCCATGGGGCCGGATTAGCCGCCTTGTACATCCTGGCCAACAATGCCAGCCATGGCTCGGCCTCAGATGTCTATAACATCCGCCAGGCCCTGATCGACCAGGGAATCAAGCAATCCAGCACAGACGGGCTGGCTACCCTAAACGACCCGGATGAAAACCCCGAACACCTGGGCTGGGCCAGCACAAGCAGCAGCGGGGCTCCCTCCGTTTCCTGGATGAACCCCAACGACGGGGCCACCATTTCGGGCACCGTTACCCTGGAAGTTGAGGCTTCCGATTCCGACGGCTCCGTGAGCCAGGTCGAATTTTTCGTTGACGGCACCCGCATCGCCACCGACAGCGATGGCTCCGATGGCTACACAGCATCCTGGAACACCGGAACAGACGGCAGCCATACATTAAAAGCCGTTGCCACCGACAATGACAACAATACGGGCGATGCCAGCATCACCGTTAACGTAGACAATACCGACGATGCCCCCGCTGTATCCTGGGTGAATCCCACAGATGGTGAAACGGTCAGCGGCACGGTCGCCATGGAAGCCGATGCATCGGACGATGGGTCGGTCACCCAGGTCGAATTCTTCGTTGACGGAAACAGCGTGGGAACCGACACCGATGGTTCCAACGGCTGGACCAACAGCTGGGACTCCAACAATGCGGCCGACGGTTCCCATACCTTTACTGCAGAGGCGAGCGATGATGCCGCCCAAACTTCGTCCGCCCAGATAGGCGTTACGGTAAGCAACACCACCAGTGGTGGAGGCATGTATGTATCAAACATCAGCTTCAGATCATTTGGCCCGCACCTGGGCACCACCGTTACCATCCGTTACGACTCTGACGGTGATGGCGTAGCTGAAACCTCCGACGAGCCGGTTAGTAATGCCTCTGTGGAATTGGCCCTTCAATACCAAGACGGCACTGTCAACAATTATTCCGGAACCACCGACGCTTCCGGACAGATTGAATTTACCTGGAAACATGCCCCAAGCGGCTCTTACACAGCAGAGGTCACCAGCCTGAGCCACAGCTCATATACGTGGGATGCATCACTGGACCTGGATAATCCCGATTCATACACCCTGCAATAATTACATCAGCCTATAAAATCATCAAGAGGAGAGATGACCTGATCTCTCCTCTTGTTTTATGGATTATAAAGGTGTGTTTCATCCTTTTTGACCTTACCCTCCCTCTCTTTTCTATGAAGCCCACATAAAAAACTTAAAACCAGCCCCTTATACATTATCACTCCCCTGCTCAAACAAGACCCTGTCTTTCAATGGCTTTGCTCAGCATGGCGATTTGGCCACCATGGTAGGCATTGTGTTCAGCTACGATGGTAGCCTGTCGCAAAAGATGGTGATCGGGATTGGCCTCAAAGGGTTCAAAAAGATCATTGGCGGGATCCCGCAAAAGGCCTACCATTTCCTCCATTAAAAATTGAATTTGCCCGATCGATTCTTCCCACTCCTCGTCAGAAGCAGGTGTTGAATGATCCGGCCAGAATCCCTCCGGCCAGGGTGGCGAGGTATAATGGGAATCTTTAGAGTACTCAACCAGGTCGTTCAGGGCAAGTCGCAGGTGCTCGGTCAACTCCCAGATGCTATGGGAAAAACCTGCCGGCGTTTGCCCCGTCACCTCATAAGGTAGGCCTTTGAGCTGATCAGCCAAAGGGGTGAATGCATTGCCTCCGCGAATCATGGTAATCAACTGTTCGCGGATTTTTTGTTCATCATGAGTGTTCATAGGCCATATGATTCATTCAGATAACCTCTTTAATATACGAAATCATCAATCACCGTGCAACCCCTCCAACATGGTGATTATTGAAAAAGAGGGGATAAGGGGGGATCTATGGGCTGCTGGGGGTTTATATGACAAGCCTGTAATTGGGATTGAATGGAAAAAACAGGGACAATCTATGGCCCCTGGACATTTTTATGACAAGCCCGTCATTGGGTATGAACAGGGAAACAGGGAATCTATGATCCCTGTTACCTGGCAAAATCATTGGGCACTGTATAGATGTTGCCTGTTTCAGGGCATATCACAGCAGCCTCGCCCGGGGCATGTATGTTGTAGGTTGAAAAGCCTGTTCCTGTGATGGTGCACCCTCCGGAACCGTCGAGCTGGGCGCTGCCCTGGAGCGTCCGGTCAATCCACTGGCTGCCGTTCCAATGGGCATATATAAGGCTGCCGATGCCGGAAATGTTACTTCGGTCCATATCCTTAAAATGAAGGGTGACATCGGGTGAAGAGCTGCCATGGATGCGCGAGAGATCCCAGTATTCGACATCTTTGACCACCTTGATGCTGTCATCACAGTTGTTGCAAGGCTCATTGCCGGCTTCAGGGTGGCCTTCGAAGAAATAGCGGGCCCTGAAAACATCAGATTCCTGTGAAGGGGCGGTAATTTCCACCGGGGCCCATACCCCGCTGTTGCCGGTGGGGAAAATAAAGGGATCGTTGCCTTTTTTCTCCACCGGGCCTTCCACGTACGAGCCGGCATGGCCCGGGCCGGCATCGGCATTGTCCATGATGCGCAGAAGGCTGCTGGCCGAAGACGTGATGATACCTTGATCAAGTGTGAGATATTGTTCAACATCCACATGACGGGCCAGGTGGAGGGTATCGGCCTGTTTGCCGACCACCATGTCACTGAATATGAGGCTATCGGCTGTTCCGGATATCTGCTGCGATGCATCGCCGGTGAATGAGACGATGCCGTCGTTGTGGGCAAATTGACCATCGGCCGTAAAATTACCCTTCACGTCGATGCTGTCGGCTACAGCAGTGAGGCTGGTGCCGGCTATTTCAAGGTTGTCGAAGGAAGTGACCGATGAACCGCTGATCTCTGCATCGCTGCCGTAAAAGACCACCGAGCTGGCGGAAGTGGTGAACGAACCGTTGTTGAACCAGCTGCCGTAAACATCCAGGGTGGCATCATTGATGATCTCCAGGGTGGCGCCTCCTTCGATCTCTATATCGCCGACACGGGCCCCGTCGGAGGTGATTTGGGGGTCGTGGGTTGCCGATGCCTGGATGACCACATCAATGACTGAGCCGCTGTTGTCGGGCACTTCCCCGCACGACCAGTTGCCGGGATCGAACCAGTCGCTGCTGACATCACCCAGCCAAAGTCCTTTGCGGCTCACAGTGATATGATCCGTCAGGGTTTTGGTATCCTCCACGGTTTGTTCTTTGACGGTAAGGGAAACGCTATAGGATCCTTGTGTCGAATAAGTTACATCATGGGGCCCCGGACCGGTGGCGGTTTGGGGTGTAGCGGCCGGGCCGAAATCCCACTGCCAGGTATCGGGGTTGCCCGTGGACAGATCCGTAAAGGTGACGGTACCTCCCTCGCAGGTCTGGGTTTTATCGCCAGAGAAGTCGGCTGCCAGGTTGCACCCGTACAAGGTAACCGGCAGTTGCTGCTCTTGTCCAACACAGCCGTACTGGCTGGTCTCCACCACGGAGATGTTGCCGTTGGTCTGACCAAAATCGACGGTGATGCTGTTGTTTTCCGGGCCGGTTGCACCACTGGTGATGGAGGCCCCATCGGGGGCAGTCCAGGAATAGCTGGCACCGGTATGCAGCTCGACACTGTAGGATTTGCCTGTTGCCTGACAAGCCACGGCACTGTCGCCGCTAATCTCACTGGTGCTGGGTTGGGGATGCACCGTAACAATGCGCTCGGTATCCTTCGGACCGTTGCATTGGCCCCTGGCCCGGGCCGTAATGGTTGCCGTGCCATGAAAATCATCGGCCCAGTCCATTACGCCACTCGTTTCCCCTATGTTACCGGCTTCTGCAGGCGAACTGGAATAGACAATCTCCGTGGCATGGTCGGCATCGGCCGAATAGGTCTCATCAGGTGCACCCTGACAAACCTCGGTGGTTCCCTGGGTAAAAACAGGCTTGCCCACCTCCGGATTCACCGTTACATCGACGGCCGTTTGCTTTTGGCCGCCACAATCATCCGCTTCACCTGCCGTGGCAATGACTTGAGCTGTACCGGAAAAGTCGGAAGCCCACATCATGGCACCCGTTTGTTTATCTATGTTGCCGGCATCAAGGGGAGAAACCGAATAGGCGATCGAATCGGTATGCACGGAAGATGCCGTATAATCGGATGTTCCCCCCTGACACACCTCCTGAACCGGATCGCTGAATACGGGGGCATCGATTTCAGGTTCCACGGTAATCTTCAATGAATCGGATTTGGGTCCTTTATAGCCATAGGCAGTGGCTTTGATGAAAAACTCACCATAAAAACCGCTTTCCAGGTCCAACACCCCTGTCGAGGTGTTCACCTGCCCGGCCGGGGACAAGGTGATGGCGTAGCGAACCGAATCGCTGTTGGCCGATTCTGCAGTATACTGCGTATTGACGGCACCCTGGCAAAGCGTATCCTGATATACGGTAAAGGAGGGCACTTCCACTTCAGGGGGTTCCTGCAGGGGCTGGTCGATGATCACCTCAGAGATGAAGCCGCTGTGGCTGCCCCCGTTAAAACGATAAGCCGTGCCGGTAGAGATGATGTTGAATGTTCGGGAGTCTTGATCGCCAACACCTGCCGCAGCGGTGCTAAAGACCAGCTGATAGGAACCGGGGTTATCAATGACCAGGTCGTCGAACTGCACTTCCCCGTTTTCACCGGAACTCAAAGAGGTGGTGCCGCTAAGGGGTTCGCCTCCTCCTTCACTTACCGAGATGGAGACATTGGCAATGGGGTTGTCGTAGTCATCATACAATCCCACAGCAGGCGGACCGGGGATGACGCCACCGGCTTCTCCGTCGGCCGGTTGTTGCAATATCTCCAGGTGATCGGCCGGAGCCGGCTGGATGTTGAACATATTGGAAGTGACACTGCTTACCCCGGAATAAGAAGCTTCAAAAATCAACTGATAATCCTCTGCTGCCCGGTTGATGGTCAACTGATCAAACACTGCCGTGCCCGATGCATCGGTTTGAACCGTATCGTGGGTGGGATCAGATGCAAAATCATACTGGTTGGTATGTACCACCACTTCAATTCCCGCAGGTGCAGGCTGACCCACCTCATTGGTCAGGACAACGGCCGGATGGCCACCAATGACCTGCCCGGCCTGGGTGTTCTGGGGCTGCTGACTTACCGACATGGAAAGGCTTTGGCGGATGACTTCAAACTCCCGGGAAGTGACATCTACCTTGGGATATCCCCCCACCTCAAAATGGAGTTGATGGTTTCCGGTTTGAGACATCAACAGATCATCAAAAACGACCTGCCCGGAAGCCTCGGTGGTAAGGGTTTTCGTCCCGGAAAGGGCCGGCGATCCCCCTACTACAGTTGCCGTTACAGCCGCCCCCTGAACCGGTACATCGGTCTGGTCATAAACCTTCAGTACCGGTGGCCCCTGTATCGGGGCATTCACCACCGAACGATCGGGTTGGGTGATCAAAACAATGCGTTGAGGCACTTGTTGGAGCAGCACATCCTTACTCGAATCAGAAATAAATCCGCTGTGGGAGCCTCCCTTGAAACGATCAGCAACCTGGCCCGGGAGGACATCAAATCTGCGGCTTTGAACACCGGGGCCACTCCCGGCAGAAGTAGTCAAATCCAACCTGTAGCTGCCCGGGGTATTGATCACCAAATCATCAAAGGTTGCCCGGCCCCGGGAACCAGTGGTCAGGGTAAGGGTTCCCTGATCAAAACTGTAGCCCCCTGCCTCAGTGACCGTAACATCCGCATTGGCGATGGGATTGCCATAGGCATCATAAAGGGCGATGGCGGGCGGTCCGCCGATGGCTGCTTCCGCCATCCCGCTCTCGGGTTCGGTAACCACCTCCATCTGACTGGCCGGGGCCGCAGTCACATCAAAATATTGGGTAGAAACATTGGGCACCCCTGTATAATCAACCTCAAAGAGGATCTGATAGTTATCGGCAGCCTTTTCCAGGACCAGGTTATCAAAAGTGGCAATACCATTGGCATCGGTCGTTACCGTATCGGTTGAAGCCGATGTATAGCTGTTTTGATTGACATGGGCGATCACATCTACGCCCTGAAAGCCCTGGCCAAAGTCGTTGTCAAGCTTAATGGCCGGGGGTCCGGATACTGCATCACCTGCCTGTGATTCAATGGGTTGTTGAACGATGTTGGTATACAGGGTCTGGTTGACCACCTCAAAATCCCGGGAGAGGACCGAAGAAACTTCGCCATAGCCCACTGCTTCAAAGGTCAGGGTATAGGTTCCGGTCTGCTCAATAGCCAGGTTATCGAAAACAGCCACTCCCTGGGCATTGGTCTGGATCTCAGTTACACTTTCCGGGGTAAAGAATCCATTGACGCTGACCTTTATGGTCACCCCTGCCACCGGGTTGTCCACTGCATCATAGACGGCCACTTTAGGCGGGCCTTCAATCTTATTCCCGACAACGGTTTCCATGGGCTGGGACTGGATCTGCAGGCGGGTAGGTGTTTGTCCCAACAATTGAGCGTTTTTTCGCACCGTATTAAAACCACTGTGGCTGCTGCCCTCAAACCGGTAAGAAACAGTGCCGGAGAGCACACGGAAAAAGCCCGAAGTCAGTTCAGAGACCCCCGAAGCACGATAAGTAAGGCTGTACTGGCCCATCTTATCGATAATCAGATCATCAAAGGTGGCGGTTCCATCGGCTCCGGTGGTCATCGTTGTGGTGCCGGCGTCAAAAGCATAGCCCCCGCTCTCAGAGACAGTTACACTTAACCCGGCTACCGGATTGCCATAAGCATCCCAGGCGGCTATGGACGGCGGACCCTTGATCGCTGCCCCGGATTCAGTATCTTTTGGATCTGTTATACCCCTCAGGTGATCCACAGCAGCAGAAACCACCTGAAAAGTGTCGGAGGAAACATTTAACACCCCGCTGTAATCGGCATCAAACAGAAGCTGGTAGCCTTCTGCAGCCTGGTTGATCACCAGCTGATCAAACTCGGCATAGCCGGAAGCATCGGTGGTCACTGTCTGGGTGGCCGCATCGGAATCAAACCCATACTGGTTCAGCTGTACCGTTATTTCAACCCCCTGGTATCCCTGTCCAATGGAATTGGCAAGCTGTACAGTGGGATGGCCTTCAACAACCTCCCCGGCAGGGGTTGTTTGAGGCTGAGTGGTCACAGACAGATACAACTGTTGCTGGATGACATCAAAAACTTCCGAGGTGGCCGTTACCCCGGGATATCCATCCACAGAAAAGTTCAACTGGTAACTGCCGACTGACTCAATGATCAGGTTGTCGAAAATGGCCTCGCCTTCACTGTTGGTACTCAAATTGAGGGTTGATCCCGGCTTGAATCCGCCGGAAACACTCACGGTAACATCGGCATTGGCCACAGGATTGTCTACTGCATCGTACACCACAATCTTTGGCGGCCCCTCAACAGGCTGTCCAACTACCGTTTCACCCGGCTGGTGGACCACTTCAATACGGGTTGGGGTCTGCCCCAGCTCCTTGTTATCGGTTTGATTTTTGACAAACCCGCTATGACTGCTGCCAATAAAGCGGTTGGACACGGTACCCGACTGAACAAGAAAATCCTGGCTTACCGCATCACCAACAGAAGGATGGCTAAAGGTCAGGCTGTATGTTCCAATATCATTGATCACCAGGTCAGAGAAAGCAGCCAGGCCATCCCCATTTGTCTGAAGGCTGGTGGTGCCCCCGTCGAAGACATATCCTCCTGTTTCAGCAACATTTACTGTTTCACCAGGGATGGCATTGCCGTAAGCATCTTTCAATGCAGCCGCGGGAGGACCCTGAATGGCAGCTCCCTCAGTTGTTTCATCGGGCTGGGTGGTGATAACCAGTTCAGAAGCCGAGCCATGACCCACATCAAATTTGTTGCTGCTTACATTGGTGATTCCGGAATAATCGGCATCAAAAATCAACTGGTAATCTTCGCCCGATTGGTTGATCACCAGGTCATCAAAAACCACTTCACCATGCTGGTCGGTTTGCAGGGTGGTGGTGCCCGAGGCAAAACCATGCTGGTTCAGGTAAACAGTGACCTCCACCCCTGAAAGGGGCTGGTTGATGAAATTGGTGATGGTCACCTTGGGACTGCCCTCAATGGCTTCACCGGCCGTGCTGTTTTGCGGCTGCGATGCCACTTCCATCATGTAGAGCTGACCCACCACATCAAAGCTGGCCGTTTGAATGTCGCTTACGGTAGAGGTATAATGATCAGCCGAGAAGGAAAGCTCATAGTTGCCCTTGGTATCAATAACCAGGTCGTTAAAGGCAATGCGTCCCTTATCATCAGTGGTTTTGGTAAAAGTACCACCTGAGAGCGCCCCCCCGACAGCCTGGACCGTCACCTGAACATTGGGCACCGGATTATCCGTGGCATCATAGACGGCTATCTCCGGGGGACCTTCCACCGGAAAACCAGCCACTGTCTCTGAGGGTTGAGTCAGCACTTCCATCCGTACCGGAGTCTGTCCCAAAAGTTGATCCGTGCGTTTATTGCTAACAAAACCACTGTGGCTGGAGCCTTTGAAACGATTGGCCACAGTGCCCGGCACTACCTGGAAGGTGTTGGAGGAGATGTCAGACAGACCACCAGACGAGAAGGTCAGCTGATAAGTACCCTGCTCATTGATCACCAGGGTGGAAAAAACGGCCAATCCTTCCTGGTCGGTAGTCATGGTGGTGATGCCTGCATCGATCGAACCTGATAAAGTCTCGCTAACCGATACCTCCACCCCCTGAACCGGATTGCCAAAAGCATCGCTTACCTGAGCCGTTGGAGGTCCTTCAATGGTAGCTCCCTGGAAGGTTTCCTTAGGCTGGGTGGTCATGGTGATGGCATCGGCCCCGGCAGCCACCACCTCAAATGACCGGGAAGTGATGTTCTTGACCCCCGAATAATCCGCTTCAAATATCAACTGATAATTGTCGGCTGCTTTATTGATCACCAGGTCGTCAAACACGGCCCGGCCATCCTGGTCGGTGGTCACAGTGGTACTGCCCGATATCAGGCTATGCTGGTTGATGTAAACGGAAATGTCCACATCTTCCAGGGGCATGCCGATGGAATTTTCCAGGGTCACCGTGGGCGGGCCGGCTAGGGTTTGACCTGCCTGCGTTTGTTGGGGCTGGGTGCTGAGGCTCATGGTGGCCAGGGCCTCAATTACAGTAAAACTCTCCGATTGCTTGGTTAGGGATGAATAATTATCGGCAGTAAAGGTAAGGCTGTATGTACCCTTGGTATCGACCACCAGGTCGCTGAAGGTTGCATGTCCGTTTTCATCGGTGGTTAATGTGGTGGTACCTCCGGCAAAAGAAGGGCCACTAACGGTGACCGACACATTGGGCACGGGTTCATCGGTGGCATCGTAAACGACAATCTCCGGGGGCCCTTTCACGGATGTTCCCACAACAGTTTCCTTTGGCTGCACAGCTATTTCAATGCGGGAGGGGGTTTGGCCCAGTCGATGGGCATCCTCCCGGTAAGCAAAAAATCCACTGTGGCTGGAGCCATGGAAACGTGAAAAGATGGTCCCGGGCACCACATTAAACGTGTTGGAGAGGGTCTCCAACCCCGCCACACTAAAGCGAAACTGGTAGCCTGCATCTACTGTACTGATAACCAAATCACTGAAAACTGCCTGGCCATTGGCCTTGGTTTCTATTTGAAGGGTTCCCCCGTCAATGGCGTAACCGCCTTCCTCGGAGATGGTCACGGTTTCTCCCGCCACCGGGTTGCCGTAGGCGTCCTGCACGGCCACTGCCGGTGGCCCGCTGATGGCCGCCCCGGCCACCGTTTCCGAGGGCTGGGTAATAATAGATATTTGATCGGGCGAGCCGTTTTTGATGGCGAAACCCGAAGAGCTCACATTGGCCCCGGTGGTATCGGTAAAAAGCAACTGATAATCGGCGGCTGCCTGGGTAATGACCAAATCATCAAAGACCGCCCGGCCATTGGAACCGGTTTTTTGGGTGGTGGTACCCGAATGGAAACTGTTCTGATTGGGCACCACCTCAATGGGCTCGCCCGTCACCGGGTTGTCAAAGGCATCGACAAGCACCACCGCAGGCGGGCCGTTAATGACCGCCCCGGCCGGTGTAGCAGTGGGCTCGGCAGCCATCTCCAAATGATCGGCCTGGGCCGGGGTGATGTCAAAAGCCCCGGTTTCGGCATTGGGTACGCCTGATTCATCGGCGTTAAAGGTGATTGTATAACCGGTGGCAGCTGTAGTGATCACCAAATCATCAAAGACAGCTACCCCGCCGGTGCCGGTAGTCGCTGTCAGGGTACTGTTCCCGTCAAATCCATTTTTGTTCAGCGAAGCGTGCACCACCACACCGGATACCCCCCCTCCGGAATTGGTTATGGTCACGGCCGGATGACCTCCAACGATCTCGCCGGCAGTAGTTTGCTGTGGCTCAGTAGTGACATTCATCGAGAGGGTGGCATCGGTGACCTCAAAGGCATCGGTGGTTACATCAGCCACCCCGGAAGCATCGGTTGAGAAACGGATGTGATACCCGGTATCAAAATCGTCCACCACCAGGTTGTCGAACACGGCCTTACCCTGGCTGTTGGTGGTAACTGACAGGGTGCTGGTTCCGCTAAAAGCATTTTTATTTAAAGCGGCGGTAACGGTGACATCGGGGACCGGATCGCCCGACTTATCGGTCAGCTGTACGGTAGGGGGCCCGTTGAGCGGGTCGCCGGCCACCGTTTCAGAAGGCTGGTTGGTAACGTCCAGGTAACCGGTCACTTCCGATACCTCAAACGGGTTGGTGGTGGTTGAAGCGATGCGGTTGGAAAGGTCGGTGCTAAAAGTCAGCTTATAAGCTGTATCCGGTGCATTCATCACCAGGCTGTCAAATGCAACCTCCCCGTTGGTGGTGGTCCGGGTAAGCCTGCCACTGCTAAAACCGTTCTTATTGACCGATACGGTGATGTCCACTTCACTCCCCTCCCATGGATCGCCATTGGTTTGGGTAAGGGTAACTTCAGGGGGTCCTGCTATAAATTCTCCGTCGACGGTTTCCAGGGGCTGTTGGGAAATGTTCATGATGCCTTCCGGGGCCACCACCTCAAAAGCATTGGTAGATTGGGGGGCAATCCCGGAGGAATGGGAAGAAAAAGTCAATTCATACCCGGTATTGGCGTCATCGAGCACCAGGGAATCAAATACCGCAATGCCATTGGCGTTGGTAGTGGCTGAGGTGACGCTGGAGCCAGTAAAATCGGACTGGTTAACCCTGACATAAAGGTTTCCGCCATTGATGGGATCGCCCCCCGGGGTTTCCAGTTTGACTGCCGGGGGCCCCTCCAAAGGTTCCCCGGACAGGCTCATCTGTGGCTGCCGGTCGATGGATATCACGGCTACCTCACTGACCACATCAAACGAATCGGTGGTGGTTGAGGGGATGGCCTCAGACACATCAATGGAATAAGTGATGGCATAGTCCTCGCCTGTCTGGTTGGTGATCAGCTGGTCGAAAACAGCCACGCCACTGGCATCGGTGGTTACAGTAGTGGTGCTGGCTGGGGTAAAACCATTTTTGTTGAGGGTGGCCGTCACATCCAGGCTACTTTTGGGCGTGACCCCATCCGTTTCTGTCACCTCGATGGCAGGCGGGCCCTCAACAGGATACCCTTCGGTCGTCTCAGCGGGTTGCTGGGTAATCTGGATCTGGCCCGAGACAGGAAGCACCTTGAAAGAATTGGAGCTTACATCGGCAATGCCCGGTGACCCGGTAGAAAAGATCAGTTCATAACCGCTGTCGGGGTCATCAATGACCAGGTCATCAAAAACTGCCACGCCGCTGGCATTGGTCTCAACCGACGTGCTCCCGCCTGTAATGCTGCCTTTATTAAGCGATACAGTGACGGTGGCGTTGGTCGCGGGATCGCCGGTAGAGGCATCCTCCAGATATACCGAAGGTGTGCCGTTGATGGTCTCCCCGGCAATGCTCTGCAATGGCTGATTTTGAACGGTTAAAACAGCCGCCTCTTCTACCACGTCAAAAGAAGCAGATGTGGTATCGTCCACCCCGCTGCTCAGGGGAACATCAAAAGTAATCCGGTAATCATCGGCCACCTGGTCGATCACCAGGTCATCAAAAGTTGCCTGTCCGCTTGCGTCGGTGGTTAAAGTGGTTGTGCCCGATGCAAACCCCTTTTTATTGAGCTGGGCATCCACCGAAATGCCTTCAAGCGGGTTGCCATCCCTATCCAGGATGGTGATCGTGGGGGGGCCGGATACGGGGTGGCCCTCAATAGATTTACCCGGTGAAGTGGTCATGTTGATGGTCCCCAGGCGTGAACGGACCTCAAAAGCATTGGTTTTCACATCGGCTATGCCGGGTGGATTGGCGGCAAACCTGATTTCATACCCGCTATTGGGTTGGTCGATCATCAGGCTGTCGAAGGTGGCCACCCCATTGTTCTCGGAGGTGGCAGATGCCATTGTGTCGCTCGATGGAGTAAAATCCTGTTTATTCAGGTAGGCATATACGTTTACCGGTGTTGAGGGCGGGTTGCCGGTCTCTATATCTGTCAGGCGAACCGTCGGGGGGCCATTCAGCGTTTCGCCCTCAATGGTTGAGGTAGGTTGTTGGTGAACCGACAAGACAGCAACTTCTTCAACGACCTCGAAGGTATCTGAACAAACCGCAGCCACTCCGCTTCGGGAGGCCTTGACAGAGAGCCGGTAGCCGGTCAGTGCGGTGTCAATCACCAAATTGTCGAAGACGGCCCGGCCGTTGTCATCGGTGGTGACCGTCTGCTGGCTGGCGGTGGTAAAACCCTGTTGGTTCAGGTAGGCCGTTACATCCACACCCGACAGGGGCGTGCCTTCGTCTTCCAGGTAAATGGTGGGCGGGCCTTCCAGGGGATAGCCCTCAATGCTTTGCCCGGGCTGTTGCCCGAAAGTGATCGTTCCCGAAGAGTCGACCACATCAAAGGCATTGGAAGTGACAGGGGCTACGTTTGGGCTTCCGGTGGTAAAAACAATTTGATACCCGGCGGCTGCCGGAGAGACAAAAAGGCTGTCGAAGACCACCCGGCCCGAATCATTGGAGGTGAGGGTAACGGTACTGGAGTCGGCAAAATCTCCTCCCGCTAATTGGCCCGTGATATCTACCCCACTTAAAGGATTGCCCGACATATCTTCCACCCTGACAACGGGCCCGGCCACTACATTGGCCCCTTCCACCGGGCTGGCCACCACGCTTTCTGCCGGCTGGTTGGTGATGGTCAAGGCAGCCTGTTCCTCAAATATTTCAAAATTGTTGGAGGTGACATTGGAAACATCTGGTGCAGCCCCATCGTCGGCGTCGAAAGTCAGGGTGTAGCCGGTGTCGTAAACATCAATGGACAGGTCGTCAAAAACGGCTTTCCCATTGGCATTGGTGGTTTGAGTCAGTGTGCCGCTGAGGCTTTTCTTGTTGAGCGATACCGTAACATCCACTCCCTCAACCGGGTTATCGGAGCCATCGTACAGGGTCACTGCCGGTGGCCCGGCCAGGGGATCCCCCTGCAGGGTATCGCCGGGCTGGGTGGTGACCTGCATGGTTTGAGCCTGGGCCAGCAGGAGACTTCCGGGTATCAGGAGAAGAAAAAGAAATGGTATCAGTCTGCGCATGCTTGGTGCTTTAGCGGCGGGGCGCCCGGGTAGTCAAAATCCTGAAATACCCGAAAAACCCCGTTAAGTGCCTCCTTCCTTGATTGACTCGATCATGGGTCCACGGCTCATTCAGGTGCCGTGCGAACACCTCTTCCGCCCCATGATCTGCTTCGTTCATCGGTGGTGTGGTTCATAAAATTCCGGTCGGAAATCCTCAGGTATTGTGTGCCTGAAGCATACTGACCGCCGCGGAAACCATAGCCGTTGATGTTCCAGTTGGTTACATCGAACAACCCGGAGGAGGCCTTGACCGCACCGTTGCCGTGTTTGCCGGTAAAAGCCATGCCATCGGCATTGCCTACTGTAATGGCTCTTTCCCACAGGTTGCCGCTGAGGTTCATGATGCCCCAATAGGAGGCACCGGCAGATGTACGGGAGCTGCTGGAGGAAGCCGCATAGCCAACACGCATGGGCCCTTGATCGCCCACACCGGTCAATGTGTTGTTGCCATAGTTGGCATTGTTGAAGGTACCCTCTCCCCCGAGGTTAAGCAGGTCGCCATTGCCATTGTGGTATTCGGCTTTCAGCCAGGCCTGCTTACGGGAGGTATCGCTGACACGCACCTCATCCAGGGCACCCTCCAGGTTGGTACCCATCAGCAGATCGCTGCTGTTGTTGTTGATCGACCCGGTCAGGGTGCTGGTGGCCGTAAGCAACCCATTGATGTATATCCTTTGGAAGGACCCGTCGTAGGTGATGGCCACATGCTGGTATTCATCCATCGTAAGGGCTGATGAAACCTCCTGGTTGTTGAGGTAGCCTTTCAGCTGTCCGTCGTAGGCTGCCAGCTGGTAGGCATCTTCGCCTTTGCCGGCGACAACGGCTTCGCCCTTAACTTCCACATTAAAATTGTTCAGTGAGGGGGAATAGTCGGGGTTGTTGGTCTTGAGCTCCTGCATCACCCAGAGGTATTTTCCGGAGAGGTCCTCGCCTTTTTCGATGCCGGGGATGGACCCACCATTTTCCAGGTCATTGCCCCAGCGGACGATGACAACGCCCGAGCCGCCATCGGCGCCCACGCCGGCGGAATAGCTATAGCCGCCGCCGCCACCGCCTCCGGTGTTGGGCATGCCGTGGTTGTCAGCTGTGGGAGCATTGTTGTTATTGATGCCATCACCGCCACCACCGCGGCCGCCCTGGCCAACGTCGCTGGTGCTCCAGCCGCCGCCGCCACCGCCGGCAAACCATCCGTTATCGCCGACACTGGTTCCAAAGATGTGGCTGAAGTCCTTTCCTATTCCTCCATTTCCAGCGCCGCTAGGAACGGAACTTCCAACACCGCCGGCGCCACCGCCGCCGGCCGTGGCATAATCATCAGTACCCGATATATCACCGCCATTATAGCCTTGTGAGGAGGTACCGGAACCAAATGTTTTATAGACATCGTACCGCATGGCACCCCCACCGGAACCGCCATCTCCGGCAGCTGTTCCGCCGCCGTTTTCTCCGGAGGCGCCATGGCCGCCTCCCTGAGCCACGATGGAACCGAAAGAACTGTTTTCACCGTTGGTGCCAGGGGCAGCAACACCACCGCCGCTGCCGCCGGCACCAACACTCACACTGATATCCTCGCCGGGGTTTACGCTGTGGCCGGTCTTCCAGACAAGCCCGCCGGCGCCGCCACCACCGGAAGTACCACCGCCACCGGCACCACCACCGGCAACAACCAATACATCCACCTTATGGATGCCATCGGGGACGGTAAAAGTACTATCCGAGTTAAATACCTGCTGACCCTTAAAAGTGGGGGGTGTTGAATTGTCGCTTGTCACTTTGGTGTACACTTTCACCGACTGGGGATCTTTATAGCGCACCAGGACAATGCCGGAGCCGCCGTCAGCACCGGGACCGGTAGCGCCGCCGGCACCACCGCCACCGCCGCCGGTGTTGGCCTGGCCGGCCGTGGGTCCGCCGGTATTTTCGGTGGTGTTGCCACCACCTTCACCACCACCGCCCTGGCCGCCATGGCCGGGCAAACCGTAGGTGCCGTCGTCGGCACCACCGCCGCCGCCACCGCCGGCAAACCATCCGTTGTCGCCATAGCTGGTGCCAAACTCATCGGAAAAATCCTTGCCGTCGCCGCCGTTGGGCCTGCTGGAGGTCTCATCGGTATAACCATCTTCACCGGGAGTGCCGGCGCCTCCGCCGCCACCACCCTGGCCTGATCCATCCTGTCTTCCCTTGCCGCCATCGTTGCCCTGTCCGGTCGTTCCTTCACCATAGACGTCGGGATCTTCATTGTAATAATTGGAGCCGCCACCGGAGCCGCCATCGCCATAATCACCCGACACCCAGTCGGTCGAGGCACTTCCCCGCGTATCACCGGCACCGCCGCCGATGGCTTCCACACTGCCAAAATGGCTGTTATCACCCTGCTTGCCTCTTTCATCCACGCCTCCGCCGGTACCACCGGCACCGACCTGCACATCGATCACGGAACCGGGGGTAACGCTGTGGCCCTGCTTCCAGACCAGTCCGCCGGCGCCGCCACCGCCGCCACCGGTGCCACTTCCGCCATTTCCGCCACCGCCGCCGCCACCGGCGACAACCAACACGTCGACTTCCGATACGCCTTCCGGAACAGTGAACTTGCCGTCGGTGGTAAAGGCCCTTACCTGGTATCCGTCGTGATCACTCCAGGAGACATGGCTGCTGCCGGCCTTTTTGATGGCATCCAGCGGGATGGGTTTGGCAATGCGGGTTCCCGGCGAAGTATGATCGCTCACCATTAGGCTGTCGCCCTCCACCGTAAGGTTGGTCATGCTCTGGTTGTCACTCCAGTCGGAAGCCGTCGTGTCGCCGTCAGAAGCACCGCTCAAAGCTTGTGGCTTTACCCAGCCACTGACCGTCACCTTGTTCTCTATGCCCAGGGAAGCATCATCGGGCACAGAGATGGCCGCATCACCGGCAAAATCCTGTCCCAAACCCAAAGGTCCTTCCAGCCGGGAAGGATAAGACCCAGTGGCCTGGCCCCCATTGCTGCCGGCCGCATCACCATACTCGCCGGCCGAACCCGTACCTTCTTCCTTTAAATGCCAAATGGAAGTAAAATAACCATCATTCCATACGTTGGGAGCATCCTCGCCGTCGCTTGCCCCGGGATCGCCATACTCCATGGTGATTACCGTATTTTCCGAACTGGAGACCTGCGGCACCTTCACCCAGTATTCGGCTTTCTCGTTGGGCTCGTCATGCCGTTCACGCTGATACTTCAACTCAGTGCCCGTGGCATCATAAAACCGAATGTCATCGCCATCGGGCTGACATTTGCTGAAATCAAAATTGGTGCTGTCCAGCTTGACCAGGATGGGAAAATCCTGCAAGTCCGAATCCACCTTGTTGTGATCAATGGTGATGTCGCGCTGATATCCCGATGGAACAGCCGATTCAGTAGCCTGGCCGGGATCGGACACCTCCGAGACTGAACCAATCCGGGTATTGCCCCAGGCATACTCGTTGGGCACCGGATTGGAGGGCCCGCGGGCTGCCTTCTCATATTCCAGCTCCGTCATGGGTCTCAGAGCAGCCCAGTCCAAATAGGACATCATATCTTTTTTGGACAACCGCCCGCAGGCCACCCATTTGTTGTCGGTGGCATAAACAGCCGGTGAGGAACCAGAGGAACCAGCCGTTGCCACGTTGATCTTATAACGATCCTGGTTGCTGTTGCCATCGGAGACAACGTATCCTGTTGATCCCGGCGATCCATCTATTCTTGAGTCCTGCTGGTCAAAAGTCAGGGTATTGAGAAAATCCACATAGGCCTGTTGGGTGATCTCATGCTTCATCATATAAAAATCCCCATAACCGGTGGGGAAACCAGAAGCCAGTGTGCCGTCTCCGCCATCCCCAATATGACCGGTGGCCCAGAGGTTGCCCGAGCTTTTTTCAATCATGAAGGCTGCATCGGTGATCTCAAAAGGCTCATCCTGTGCACCGCCACCGGCATAAAAGTGGTTGTTCTCCGAACCGCCGCTACCTACATAAAAACTGCCCTGGGGCACGTACACCATCTCAATGCCGAAGACCCGGATATCCACCTCATCTTCCGGGGTCAGCCCGTCCTGGCCATAATCCCATCTCATCCGCATGTCCTCTATGCTGGCCGTGCCATTGAAAATCACGCTGGGATAAACAAACATGCCTTTGTTCGTGCCGTCGGTTGCCCCCAAATCGCCATTAAAATTACCGGGTATCTCATGACCCGAACCATGCAGGGTGGCATGTCCCCACTGCACATTTGTTGCGGTGGTCTTTTTGTACTTCATAAAAACCCACGCGGCATCCCAGTTGGTGTTGGCCCCGTCATCCACCCTGAAACTGTTGTCCCAGCTCAGATCAAACTCCACGATGATATATTTATCTGCATCATTCCGCTCGACAATCACAATATCATCTACCTGTATGTTGGTGGCAAGCGACTGTTGGCCCTGGATAACCATAAAAAATGCCATCAGCAGGACCGGAAGAAAAAAGGACTTTTTCATTGTCTTGGTGGTTTATTGGTTCTTCTTTTTTTATTTTTCTAAAATTTTATCCACTTCTAACGGATAAACCCATAGACCTAAAAATACACTTACCGTTTACGACCTGTAAAAACTTAAGTTACAGCTCGCATTTTAGGAAATTCAGTAAATAGAAGAAATAAAGCAGGTTTTTTTGATTTAACCCGCCTGAAATTTGGTTAAATGAGAATGAATTCTGATGAAAGGATTGGAAGAGAGCGGTTCGCCAGAGAGATGAGATTTATCATCAGAAATCCCTTAACTTTCTTAAAGGAAATCCGTTGATAACAACTGGCCGTTTAACCAACAGCCTAAGGCTTGATCCTTTTCTGAACGCTACTTTGGGGGGAATGTTCAGTATTTTGCTCCGATATCTCCATTGGGGCTGTAACGACCTGGATAGCAGCTGCAGGTGCGGCTTCCGGCACACGTTCAATGGCTTTTTTCGGGGATACAGTGGGAACGGTAAGGTCCTGGAATTGAAATTTAAGCAGATGGCGGCACTGTCGGAATTTTTCAAGCAATTCCCTCTGGTTTTGAGCCCCCAGGTAAATAAAAGCCGTGGCATAGCTGTAACTGTCCTGCTCGGGAATCTGCGAAAGTTTCATCCCCGCCTTACCCTGTAAATCAACCAGGGTACCGGGAATTTTCCGCCTCAACCGTTCCAGATCTTCACGGGTGGGAATATGGGTGATGAACTTGTCGCGGTATTCCCTTAAAAAAAACTTGGCGGCTACCGGAAAATGGCCCTGGCGCCTGGGGAACCATGGGTCCCTTCCCAGGGCAACATCAATCATCACCTGGTGGTTGGAAACCCCGTCCACTTTTTGAAACAGATCGCTATGCGACTGGGGAATCCGGGTATTGATCTCTAAAAACCAGATCTTGTTAGCTTTCCTGTTCCAGAAAAATTCAAGGTTAAAGGCTGAGTTGTCAAAACCCACCTGATGCATCACTTTTTTGCTGATGCCGGCCATTTCATCCTGTACGTTTTTGGGCAGCCTCGAGGGATATTGATAACGGGCAAAGGAAGTGCGATTGGGCTCACGTATGGAATCAATGATCCCGTAACTATGAACCCGACCCTTATAGACATAACCCTCCAGGGTACATTGCTGGCCGGAAATGATTTGCTCAGCCACACAATGTGAGCTATTAACCCCGGCCACTTCCGCAGGCAGCCGGAGCATATCCAGGAGTTGATCAAAAGGCCTGAACAGGCCGATGTGGTCTCTGAGCATCTTGATGGCCCTGTAGAAATCGCTCCTGCTATTAATGCGGAAGCCAAGCTGACTGGCCGTGGACTTTACCGGTTTGATCCAGAATGGAAAGTGAAAAGGTATTTGCTCCAGGGGGTTATCATCAAAGGGATCAAACTTGATGAAGGCCGGGATATGCTCAGGAATTACCTTTTTCTGCTCCAAACGGCTCCAATACTTATGTTCGCATTTGACCACACTTTCAAGGGAAGGCCCCGGCACATTAAACCGCTGACAGAGAATCGGCACAATGGTGCTTACCGGAAAATCCGTATAGCCAACAATGGCGTCAATGGAGCCTTCGAAGGCTCTGAGCTTTTGATCAGCCAGTTCCAGCATATCGATTAACCGGTATTTACCACTGTCAATCAGCAGATTGATATCCAGCAGACCATGAATTTTATAATTCTCCGCGTTTTTCACCGACCGAATCATCCGCAAATTGAAATCATCCAGTCCAATGACAAAAATATTCTTTTTCATTCAGCCAATATTTACTTCAGGGTTAGACTTTTACTCATTTGCGCGATAAAGAGCCTTCGTTTTTTTTAGGGAACATGGGAAATATTATTAATTACCGGGGCAAGGACCAACACTATGGGCTCTGCTATTTTCATCGATCACCATTTTGCAATTATAGCGAACACCTCGATAAACCACACGACTGGCACCTGACCCAATGATAAATGCCGTTCAAATGGGGTTATTCACTATTGCTCGAAAACGGGAGTTGCTGTTTTTCCCGGGGGATATAGCGCCGTTCGGAAAGATTCAGCTTATCGCCGGGAACCATGACATGAAGGGTGATATTTTCCACCGAAATCATTTCATCCTCGCTGATTGCCGTCATATTGGTATGTTTTATAGTGGAGCCATCCACCACTACGATCAGTCCCGAACCGATCACTTCCTGAACATCACCCTTCTGAATGAGCAATGAAGTATCTTCGCCCAGGCCAATGCCCAGAGCAGTAGGATTGGCCGTAACGGCCTGGAACAAACGTCCGAACCGGCCCCGTTTTACAAAATGGGTATCAATGATGACATGGTCCAATAGCCGGAAGCCACTGCTGAATTTGACCTCGCCCTTTCTCATGGCTTCATGGCTGCTGCCTTCATAAATCATGGTATCTGACATGGCCATAGCCCCGGCACTGGTGCCGGCAATAACCACGGAACTGTGCCTATAGCGCTCCATCAATGCCTTCAAAAATTCGGTTCCGCCCAGCAAAGTGGTCAACCTCAATTGATCCCCCCCGGTAAATAAAATGCCATCAGCCCTTTTCAACAACTCCACCTTATTGGGGTCTGAAGCTTGTTCACGGGTTCTTATATCAAGCATGCCCACATTCTCAAAGCCCAGATTGGTAAAAGCCTCCCTGTAACGCTGAAAAGATTTTTCGGGGATTCCCGACGCCGTAGGAACAATCTCAATTCGAGCGGTTTCACCTGGCAGCAATTCACAAAAACGACTTAAAATCAAAGCATCGGTTTCAGGCCGTTCTCCGTTCATATCCTCTAGCTGGCCATTGGCATCGGCCGAAGAGGGTAAAGCCACTTCTCCCCCGATAAGCAGAAGGGTTCCCTTAGGTTTTTTCATCGTGGAAAAAAATAAATATATGAAAAATATATGCAAAAGAGATCTAAAGATACAAATAAAAATCTTATATTTAGATAGATTATTCAATGAAAAAAGTCTCTGGCTGACCCCCGCTTAGCGGGGGTAGGTAAATAAGGACCCCGCTAAGCGGGGTAAGAAATAGAGCCGACCCCGCTAAGCGGGGTAAAAAAAAAAGACACCCCCGCTAAGCGGGGTAAAGCGGGGTAAAAAAAGAGCCGAAAAAACTCATCCGATGAAAATTCTGGAAATCCGGGCCACCAGGGGACCCAATTACTGGTCAAACTGGCGGCATAAGCTCATTGTAATGAAAGTGGATTTGGAAGAGATGGAGCATCATCCATCCAGTCACATCCAGGGTTTTGCCGGGCGGCTGGAAGCGTTGATGCCTTCGCTTTACCAGCACAGGTGTTCGCCGGGCTATGAGGGGGGCTTTATTGAGCGGCTGCGGGAAGGCACCTGGATGGGTCATGTAATGGAACATGTAGCATTGGAGCTCCAGGTTTTGGCCGGCATGCAATGTGGTTTTGGCCGCACCAGAAGCAATGGAAAAGCGGGGATTTACAATGTGGTTTTTTCCTATGAAGAGGAAAGAGCGGGCATATATGCGGGGCGGGCTGCTTTTGCCATTGTGGAAGCCATGATTGGTGGTAAAAGCTACGACCTTGAAAAAGACATCTCAGAGCTCAGGCAGATCAGGGAGCAGGAGCGTTTTGGACCGAGCACCGCCTCGATCATACATGAAGCCAAAAGAAGAAATATTCCGATCCTGCGCCTGAACGAATATTCGATGGTACAGTTGGGCTGGGGAGTTCACCAGCAGAGAATACAGGCGACCATGACTGGAAGAACCAGCAGCATCGCCCTGGAAATTGCATTGGACAAGGAAGAGACAAAAAAAATCCTCTACAACAACGCCTGTCCGGTGCCTGATGGGGTGGTTATTTCTTGTGGGGAAGAAGTCAGACCGGCCGTTTCAAAGGTTGGATTTCCCATAGTTGTTAAACCGGTAGATGCCCATCAGGGCATTGGGGCCACAATCAACCCGAAGAGTGTTGAAGAAGCCTTCGTGGCCTTCGAGGCGGCCCGGGAATACTCAGACCGGGTGATTGTGGAGCGGTACATTGAAGGCAACGATTACCGGATGCTGGTGATCAACCATCAATTTGCTGCTGCTGCCCGGCGGATCCCTGCCCATGTGATTGGAGACGGGCGCTCAACCCTGCAGCAGCTGATCGAGCAGGTCAACCAGGACCCCCGCCGGGGCTTCGGCCACGAAAAGATGCTGACCGAGATCAAGGTGGACGCCATGACCCAACGGTTGCTGGAGCGGGCTGGCTATACCCTGGAGGCGGTTCTTCCCCGGGGACAAACCTTTTATCTCAAGACCACGGCCAATCTCAGTACCGGCGGTATATCCGAAGACGTGACCGATACGGTGCATCCGACCAATATTTTCATCGCCGAGCGGGTATCCAAATTTATTGGTCTGGATATATGCGGCATCGATGTGGTTGCCCCCAACCTGAGTGAACCCATCCAACAGAGTGGTGGAGCCATCATTGAGGTCAACGGTGCGCCGGGCTTTCGCATGCACCTATCCCCCACCCGGGGAAAACCCCGAAATGTGGCCAAACCCGTAATCGACATGCTTTTCCCCACCGGCCAGTCCGGGCGCATCCCCATCATCAGTGTAACCGGCACCAACGGCAAAACAACCACCACCCGTTTGATTGCCCACATCATGAAGATGAACGGCAAAATGGTAGGGACCACAACCACCGATGGCATCTATATACAAAACAACCTGTTGTACAAGGGCGACTGTTCGGGCCCTGAAAGTGCGCGTTTCGTGCTGCGCGACCCCACGGTCGATTGCGCCGTACTGGAAACCGCCCGGGGAGGAATGGTTCGTGCGGGTCTGGGATACGATATCTGCGATGTGGGGGTGATCACCAATGTGGCCTCCGACCACCTGGGCCTCTATGGCATTCAGACCCTGGAACAAATGACACGCCTGAAATCCATCGTGGCGGAAAATATCCATGAAAAGGGATACGCCGTGCTCAATGCCGATGATGACAATGTTTATTCGATGAAGGCAAACATCCCCTGCCATGCAGCGCTTTTCAGTATGGATGCTTCCAATCCGCGCATCCGTGAACACACAGCCCGCGGTGGCATCACGGCCGTTTATCAAGATGGAATGATCATCCTGCGCAAAGGCAGCTGGTGTGTTGCTGTGGAAAAAGTATTCAATATTCCCCTGACCTATTCGGGAAAGGCCGCTTTTCAGATCCAAAATGTACTGGGCGCCATCCTGGCCACATTTGTCCAGGGGGTTCAGGTAGAGGAGATCCGCAACAGCCTCCAGACTTTTGTGCCTTCTCCGGCCCAGCTGCCCGGGCGGATGAATGTTTTTGCCTTCGAAAACCACAAGTTGATCATTGATTACGCGCATAACCCTGCTGGTATGGAAGCGATGGGCAAATTTGTGACCTCCCTGGGGGCTGATTTCAGCACGGCTGTTATAGCCGGCACCGGCGACCGGCGTGATGAAGATCTGAAAGACTACAGCCGGACGGCGGCCGAATACTTCGACGAGCTGATCATATGGAAAGATGAAGATTATACCCGCGGGCGGAAAAGTACGCAGGTGATGAACCTGATTGTGGAGGGCGCCCGGAGCATGCCGGGTAAAGCTCTGGTACAGATAATCCTGGATGAGGATGAAGCCGTTGATCATGCCCTGCAAAATGTGCGCCCCAACTCGGTGATATGCATTTTTACCGGCCGAATTGAAGCCATGACGGCTAAAATCACGGCCCACAAAGAACAAGAGCTCAACCTGGACATTACCCCCAAGGACATCCCCAATATGGGTTCCCGCTCTGAAGGGCTAAACGGAGAATAACCCCTGGAACGACTATGAAAACGATCACAGACTTTCCTGAAAGGGTCAGGATCATTGACCATAAATGGATTCCCTTATCAGACGGGAAACATCTGGCAGCTAAGATATGGCTGCCCGGGGAGGCGGAAAAAAGACCGGTTCCGGCCATTCTGGAATATATTCCTTACCGCAAGCGGGACTTTGAAGCGGTTAATGACTCGATCACCCATGGGTATTTTGCCGGCCACGGGTATGCCTGTTTGAGGGTTGATTTGCGGGGATCCGGTGAATCGCAGGGGGTGTTGCGGGATGAGTACCTGGCCCAGGAGCAGGAAGACGGGCTGGAGCTTTTAAGGTGGATTGCAGAGCAGCCGTGGTGCAACGGTTCGGTGGGAATGATGGGCATTTCGTGGGGAGGCTTCAACGCTCTGCAGATAGCCGCTTTGCGACCGCCTGAACTCAAAGCCATCATTACGGTATGTTCGACCGACGACCGCTATGCCGACGACGTGCATTACATGGGGGGATGCCTGTTGGGCGACAACCTCTCATGGGCTTCGACCATGTTTGCCTATAACGCATGTCCACCCGATCCGGCGTTGGTGGGGAGCCAGTGGAAGGAAATGTGGCTGGAGCGGCTGGAAAAAAGTGGTTTATGGTTAAAGAGCTGGCTTGAGCATCAACACCGGGATGATTACTGGAAGCACGGGAGTGTGTGCGAGGATTTTTCCCGGATAGAATGTCCGGTGATGGCGGTAAGTGGCTGGGCCGACGGGTATACCAACGCGGTATTCCGGCTGCTGAGGGGGCTTCATGTCCCGTGCAAGGGTTTGATCGGTCCCTGGAGCCATAAATACCCCCATTTTGGCATACCGGGGCCGGCCATAGGTTTCTTGCAGGAAGCCCTGCGTTGGTGGGACCAGTGGCTTAAAGACAGGGACAGGGGCATGATGGACGAGCCGATGCTCCGGGTGTGGATGCAGGAGAGCGTGCCACCGAGGCCCCTCTACAAAGAGCGGCCCGGGCGATGGGTGGGGGAACCGGGGTGGCCATCCAACCATCTACACCATCAAACGTATCATCTACAACCCGATTATAGGCTTTTGCAAGAGGCGGCGGGTCAAGAAGGGCGCCTCTCCATCCACTCGCCCCTGAGTGTAGGGTTGTTTGCCGGCAAATGGTGTTCGTATGCAGCCCCTCCTGACCTGCCCCATGACCAGCGCGAAGAGGACGGCGGGGCATTGGTTTTTGAGACCCCGCCCCTCCAGGAAAAACTGGAGATCCTGGGTGCCCCCCTGCTGAACCTCGAAGTCTCGTCCAATGAGCCCGTAGCCATGATTGCCGTTCGCCTGAGTGATGTAGCCCCCGACGATAAAGCCACCCGGGTGACCTATGGCTTGCTCAACCTGTGCCATCGCGAAAGCCATGCCTCGCCCAAACCCCTCGAACCTCACCAACCCTTCCGGGTGCAGGTGGCCCTGAATCATATTGCCCAAAGCTTCCCGGCCGGTAACCGCCTGCGGCTGTCCATATCCACTTCCTACTGGCCCCTGGCCTGGCCCCCGCCCAAACCCGTGCGCCTGACCGTGCATACCCATACCAGCAACCTGATGCTGCCGGTTAGAGAACCACGGTCCAACGACCGGCTGCTGAGGCCATTGATGCATCCCCAAGGAGCCCCGCCCATTGCCACTACCCAGGTGGAACCCAAAAACCACACATGGAGAGTGATCCGTGACCTGGCCAACGAGGCCTCCACCCTGGAAGTGATCATCGATGAAGGAACTACCCGGTTTGATGATATTGACTGGACCGTTACCAACCGGGCCAAAGAATGGTACACCTTCCAACACGATGATTTTAATACCGTCAGGGGAGAAACACGCTGGGAAAGACGCTTCGAAAGAGAACACTGGCAGGTGAAAACCCTTACCCGTACCGTCCTTACTTCCTCACAAACCCATTTTAACCTGCATGCCTCCCTCGATGCATGGGAAAATGACAAAAGGATCTTTTCACGGAACTGGCAGCATCAGATTCCCCGAAATTGTGTATGATCAGAAAATGCCAACAAAGCGTTATGGTCAAACCCTTATTAGAGACAGCTGGCCAATAGGTAGAAGAGGTATGGGCTGAAAACACATGTTCAAGCTCCATGGTCTCAAGGGCCCATACCCGACGACTTTTATCCATAGAGGTGCTGGCCAGCATTTTGTTGTCAGGGGAAAATCTTACTTTATTCACATGATAGTCATGGCCTGCCAACGAATCAATAAGGTGGTCATCAGTAGCATCATAGATTCTGATAAGATCATCCGTCTCTCCGCATGCGATCAGCTTTGAGTTTTCAGACCAATCTACGGTGCGAATTGTAGCATCGTTGCGGGCTAATATTTGCCTGGGCTGGCCTAAACTGGAGCCCCATATGATGAGGTTACCCTTATCGTTGGCCATGTTGCCACTAGAACTTACCAGCTTTTTTCCATCGGGCGAAAAACAAACCTCTTCCACCCAAAATTCAGTACCTTTGATTTTATTGATCTCCTCACCGGAATAGGCATCCCACATCCATATTTCATAAGTGCCATGCTCCATATCACTCATACTACCGGCAATCGTATCCCCGGTGGGGGTCCAACTCAATGAAGTAATCCAGGCACTTTCCAAACCTTCAAGTACCGCATTCAAATTCCAGTTGTCCGGATTCCAAACATGGACTTCACTCCAGGTGCAGGTTGCTACTTGGTCTCCCTGTGGCGAAAACACCCCTTCATATATCCAACCATCTCCTGTGCCTCTTAGGGTGGTATCCATGACATAAATTGTTTAACTCCCTGTCATAATGAAAAGTGACTTTTCAATGGAAAAAAAATTTATTTTCAAATCACCGTAATCGGATCAGGATAAATTTCTGGCATACAGTTTGATAACTTAAATACCAGAGACAAGTGAATCAAAATAACATTGAACTTAAACAGGAAGTAGGGTTAAACCATTAAATGCTGGTATGATGGAACGTAAAAAATCCAAATGAGCAACTCAATATTATTGATAATGATGTGGTCATTCAAGATGAATTGATCCTTGAAGAGACCGAAGCGGATGAGGATACCAGGATATCCCTGGATGATTTTGTTCAGGAAGAAGCAGAGGAAGAAGAAAAACCCATATTTGTAGTGGTTGAAGATATGCCGACATTTAATGGGGCCGGAGTATCAGCTTTCAGGAGGTATGTTCAGGAAAATCTTGAATACCCTACCATTGTCACCGAAAATGGTATTGAAGGGACTGTTTTTGTGAAGTTTGTGATCGAGCCGGATGGCAGCATTTCTAACATACAAATGATGAGGGGGGGGTAGACCCCTGTCTGGACAAAGAAGCCATGCGCGTGATTGCAAAAGCACCGAGATGGGAACCCGGCAAGCAAAGAGGGATACCGGTGCGGGTTCAGTTCACCATCCCTATTGTTTTTAAACTGATCTAAACCTTTATCGGTGTTATAAACAAAAAGTTCGTCAAGTAGAAAAATATCTTATTGAGGCGGTTTATTTGATTGGTTTACCTGTAGGGTTATGTTCAGTTACCCTATGCGGCTCATCTGTAGGGTTGACTTCGGGAGAGGACCCTTATTCAACCGAGGGTTGGTCCGCTCTACAAAAGGCAGGCGGGGAACCTATTATTTGGTTCCCACTATAATTATATATAAAAAAATATTGGTTAATCTGTTTTTCCGGACTGAACGCGGAAGTAAATGAATCAGGCGTTCAAAAAATATGATAAAATACGGATGTATTGGTATATATACTCCTTTAGCTCCCCAGTATCCACTAATGGTTTTAAATCCAACTTTTTTGAACATCTTTCTCAATTCTGAAAAAGTATATTCCTTTAAATGGAAGCCAGTAGCGATTTTGTCAAAATATTTTGAAATATCGTGGGGGCCATTGATGCGGTTTGGCGTGATACAAATATATTTTCCACCATCAGAGAGGACATTAAAAACATTGATCAATTGCTCGAAGGCATCATCGGGATGTAAATGTTCCATCAATTGATTGCTGTAGACCACGTTTACGCTATCTGGCGGCAAAGGAATGCTTTTTCCATCTGATAAAATGAGTTGGAAATTTTGGGGCCACCGGTTGTTGTTATTTGTGATGGCAGTTGAAACATCAATGGCATAGACCTGGCTGACCATTTGGGTTAATGCGGAAGAAAGGGCACAATCTCCCGGCCCGATTTCAGCAAATACCGTATTTCTCTTCACAAACCTTCTGACAAGAACCAATTGGGCAGATACCGATTCGTTGGATTCCAGATGATTTATTTTGCGCGTTAACTGGGGATGCTGAGGCACCCTTTCATACAATTCATTGTAAAGAGATGCGTAAAATGTTGTTCGCTCTTCTTTTAAAGCCTGTTTTAATTTACTGGCGAGTTCTTTCTCAACTTCATACTGCGCTCTAATTTGTTCGATCGTACGTTTCATTTTCATGAGTACCAAGGCTTATTAAAGGTTAATAATTGGTATCGTATTACACCATCATCAAATTATAAAGGGAATCTTAGAATGTATTGTAAAAATCGGACTAAATCCTGGGAATAAGGAACGTTTCAATTCCTATAAAGATTTAAACAGGTATGCTTTATGGACTGTAAAAAGGTGGCTGATAAAGGAATGGGCCCAATTGATCAGACAAAATCATTCATTGGCCGCACCCCGATTTTTATAAAAATGCGATTCTGAGAAAAATGGCTATTCCTGGGAAAGGAAGTAACCATAAATAAAAAAAGCTCCACAAAAAATTGTGGAGCCAAGGATTTTTAATGGATAAATAGGTAAACTATCTGTTAAACACGTTTGACATTTACCGCATATAGTCCTTTTTCTCCTTCTTTGGGTTCAAAAGTCACTTCGTCATCATCCTGTATTTGATCAATAAGATCTGAAACATGGACGAAGTATTCATCATCAGAATCGTTGTCTTTGATGAAGCCAAATTTTTTGACCTCATTAAAGAATTTTACTGTACCTTCTTTCATAATGCAAATAATTAAAATATAACAACCAACAAATGTATTATTTTATAATCAGAAACCAAATAATGATTGGGATGAATAATTAGCTAATAGATGAGGACCGCGACATTAGGGCGATTTTCATAACGGCCGGTGAAGCGTATTCGATGCGAGTAAATTTGAAGATTCCCCCGGCCATACTTATCCTGGCCCGAGCATTTGTCAACCAATCATTGTGGAGGACCGGCTCAATAAAATCCATTCGGACCAAACACCTGAATCAACCCGGAAATTTCCCCAAAAACACCCTGTTCCAATGAAAAATGGGCAGTAAATAGAGGCGATAAATAGAATGACCTCTGAGAAAAGCCAGTGATCATGGGCAATGGCAAAATGATACGTTATTTTACCATTGCCCATAATGCCCGGCATTTTATGGTTCAATGAATGGTTATCGGATCATGAGCCGCTTTGTATACAATTGATTGTCTTTTGTTTGGATTTTTAAAAGATACAGACCTGACTCTAATCCACTGACATCCAGCCCGGCTATTTTGCCTTGTTTTTGAAGAACAACCTGCCCCTTCATATTCATCAAGGTTAAAGATCCTGCCTGTATATTGCTGACATGCAATTGATTTGTAGCAGGATTGGGATATACCTGCAGCTTCCCCTGCTCTGCAGGTTCAAGATCTGTTATCAGGCTCATCGTAATGACTTCCAACAAGGGTTCACCTGAAATGGTGATGCTTCCTGAGGCATCTTCATAATTGTTGGCAAAGCAATTGAAAGTATATTGGCCATTTTCAAGCTGAAATACCGCCTGACCTTCCTGGTCGGTTACCTTGTAGACATCACCAATGGTAATGGTCGCATTGCTTACCGGCTGATCGCCCTGGTTCACAGAGAAAGTAACTTCATAAGTGACCGGAACCAGGGCAATATTTTTTACAAGGGGTGAACCGTCCACCGAGACAGAACCTGAGCTTTGTTCCAAGCTATCGGCTGTAACGGTATAATTATAGTCTCCATTGACAAGTTCTATTTCCGCCATGCCATTCATCCCGGTAATCAATGTGGTATCCTCTATGCTGATCATGGCGCTATCCACGGGCTCCGATTCGAAAGAAACAGAAAACAGAACCGAGTGTGTCTGTTCAGCAAGAAAAACATTCTTCACCACATCCGATTGGTCAACGGTAATCGAACCCGTGGCTTCTTGAAAGCCTGCCTGGTGAACCGAGAAATCATATACTCCGTTTTCCAGGCTCATGAGGATCTGTCCGGAAGCGTCGGTGGTGAGGCTTTCATTGTTGATGTGCACCTGGGCCCCTTCCACCGGCTGACTGTCATGGTTGACAACCAGGGTGATATCATGTTTTATGTTCGCAACCAGTATGTTCTTGGTCAGATCTGTATTAACAACCTCGAAGGAGCCGGTGGCCGTTTCAAAATGTTCGGCCGACACCTGGTATTCATAGATACCCTTTTCCAGCTCCATCACGGCCATCCCGTCGTCGTTGGTCGAGACCTGGGTGCCATCCACCAAAATGTCAGCGCCTGAAACAGGGCTTGTCTCATGGTATACACCCAGGGTAACCTCATAGGCCGGGGATGAAAGTTTGATTTCTTCCGTAAGAGCTGCCCCCTTTACAGTAAAGCTGCCCGTGGTATCCAGCAAGCCATCGGCCGAGACTTTATAGGCATAAAGCCCGTCAATCAACCGGGTTTTAGCTACACCATTGCTGTCTGTTACCAGCTCTGTATCGTTGATTGCTATAACGGCATGCTCTACGGGTTCAGAATCGTACGAAACAGCAAAATCTACATCATAAGCTACCGGATGGAGGTCAATGGTTCTTGACAGGGAGCCCTGAGCAATTCGAACCGAATGGCTGTCTTGCTGGTAACCTTCCTTCACCACCCTGTAATCATAAGTCCCGGGAAGAAGGTTGACGGAGGCCTGGCCGGAAGCATCCGTTAGAAGGGTCGAATCGTTTATATGAATTTGAGCATCCTCGATGGGTGCCTCGTTATATTGCACCTCGAATAAGAGCTCAAAGGTTTCATCACTCAGGGTGATGGGGCGACTGACATCTGTCCCGTTGATGGTGAGGGTATCCCTCACAACACCATATCCTTCCCTAACCACCTGATAATCGTATGTCCCATTGAAAAGCTGAAGGTCAGCTACACCTGCTTCATCGGTTAGAAGCGTGGTATCATTGATGTGAATTTCTGCCTGGGAAATAAATCCTGTATCGCATTGTACAGTAAAGGCCACCTTATACCGATCATCACTGAGCATAACTGCTTTACTTACATCAGAGTCAGCGATCTTTACGGTATCTTCCACATCTCCGAATCCCTCTTTGGTGATGGTATAATCATAGATGCCATTGAACAGATCCAGGTTGGCCATACCTGCTGTATCCGTCATAAGGGTGGTATCATTGATCTGAACTTGCGCATTGGCCAGGCTACCTGTATCACACTGAACATTCCATGTCAACTTAAATGTTTCATTGCTCAGCTGAATCACCTCATCCACCGAGGCTCCCGAAATGGCTATTGAATCATTCACCACACCATATCCCTCTTTGGTAACGGTGTAACCATAGTTCCCATCCACCAGCTCAATCATAGCAGATCCTTCGGCATCGGTGGTCAACTGCTGATTGTCGATGGCCACTTCTGCTCCTTCAATGGGCACATCGTTGTGGTTGACCCAAAAAGTGGCCGCATAGGCTTTTTCCTGTAGTTGGATATCCTGGGTGAAAGGATCCGTGGTGAGAGACACCAGACCCGAGTCTGTCGCCAGGCTGTCCGAGGTAATCTTGTATTCATAGACTCCTTTCTCCATCTTAAATACAGCCTGGCCCCCATCATCTGTTATGCTTTCCAAAGTATCCACAGCCACGGTGGCTCCAGGAACCGGATCCCCCTGATAGGTCACATGGAAATTCAACGTATAGAGTAAACCCAATAAGCCGATTTCTTCCGTTGTATCCTGGTTGGAGACTACCACCGAATCGCTGTATGTTCTCAGGCTGTCGGTGGTTACTGTATAATGGTATACCCCGTTGACCAGCTTGGTGGTGGCCAAACCTCCAGCATCTGTGTACAATTCTGCTTCGCCCATCTGAATGATTGCACCTTCCTGAGGCACCCCTTTATAATTGACCGAAAAAGTGACGTTATACGGCTGCTTAGTCAGGCTGACCTCTTTCTGGATGTTGGCTCCTGAGACATTGACCGTGCCGGAAACATCCTGGTAGCCTGGCTTGGTAATCAAGTAATTATAACTGCCATCGACCAGCTCAATGGATGCCTGGCCACCGGCACCGGTGCTGAGCTGGGTGTTGTTGATGTCGATGGACGCGGCTTCAACTGGCTCTGAATTATACAGTACATCAAAGGTTACGGTATGGGTGACCGGTGAAAGGGTGACATTTTTTACCACCGGGGCGCCATTGACCGTGAGCGTATCCACCACCCGGGTGAAGCCATCCAGGTCAATGCTAAAGGGATACGCACCATTCACCAGGTCAACAGAAGCTATCCCTTCGGAGCCCGTGGTCAGGACAGACCCGTCGATTTGGATGTCCGCTCCCTGTTGGGCTTCGTTGTTATAAAGGACCGAAAAAGTGACGGTATGCCTCTGCTGTTCCAGGCTGACCTCTTTCTGGATGTTGGCTCCTGAGACATTGACCGTGCCGGAAACATCCTGGTAGCCCGTTTTGCCAATCGTATAGTCATAGCTGCCATCCACCAGTTCGGTCGAAGCAACACCTTGGGCATCGGTAGTCAGCTGCGTGCCGTTGATATCGATGATGGCTGCTTCGATGGCTGTGGAACCATTATATACACTGAATTGAACGGTATACTTTTTCTCCGAGAGCACCACGCTTTCAACCAGGGATTGGTTTTCAACGGTAATGGTATCGGTTAGCTGACTGTACCCCGGATAAGACACTTTGTACCCATAAATACCATTGGTAAGCTGGGTGGTGGCATTTCCATAGCCATCGGTGGTCAGCACAGCACCGTCGATAATCACCTCTGCATCTGCCAGTGCCACTGAGCCATCGGTCACGTTGAAAGTAACCTGGTATAACGTTTCTTCCAGGGCCACTGTCTTATGGACCGATGATCCCGACACATCGAGGGTCCCGCTTTCGGGATTGAACCCGGTGGCCTCCACCGAGTAGTTGTAGTTCCCATCTTCCAGCCGGAGGGTAGCTTTTCCCTCGGCATCCGTGGTCAGCACCTCGCCGGCAATCTGAATGGCAGCTCCCTGCACCGGGTTGTTCTCGTGGGTGATCGTAAAACCCACCTCATAGCTGGTGACCTGTACCTGGTCGGAGACCTGGTAGGGGTTGGATGCCGTTCCCAGGTTGGCCCCATTTTCAAAGGTTTCGGGTTGAAAGCCGGTATACACACTGTCATCGGATGCGCTGTAAAACTTAAAGGTGATTTCTTCCCCGCTGTAATCATTGCTGAAGACAGTGAGGAAAAACATGTACTGGCTGTACGAATCCACCCAGGTAGCCTCTGCTACACCCCGGCAGGTACCATTAACAAAAGCAGCCAGGTAGTCATTGGCAGCGCCATAGGAAGTACCTTCCATTTGCACGCCGGCGCTCATGGTCATGGAATACTCGTATTGGGAGCCTGTAACCTGCCAGCCGGCCGGTTGTGCCTGGATGGCTCCGAAAAGCAATATTCCCAGTAACGTAAGTAATATATTCTTCATATGATTGTATTTTGATTGATTTATTGGCCAGTTAGATCTTATTCCGCTATGGCGGGGACGTATCATACGTTTATTAAGTGCCGCCCGGCAGGTGCCGGGCGACACTTTCTTTCTACATCTTAATGATCTTTATGGCTTTGTCAAAGGATTCGGTTTGGATTTTCAGGAAATACACCCCGGATTTCAGCTTATCGGTCTTCTCTTCAATTTTCAGGCTGTTTGTCCCGGAGGGATATTCAGCATCCGTGATGTTCAGCACCGGTTCCCCAACCAGGTTATAAATGCTGATGGTCACATCCTTTCGCCCATCCAGGTAGAACAAGAGAGTCAACTCTTCACTGAAAGGATTGGGATAGACCTCCACGGCATCTTCTTCTGATACAAGCCGATCTATTCCTGTGGCATCGCCAATAGCCAGTTCAAGCGGTGCATCAATGGTTCCTGTTACATCGTTGCCTTTGAAATGGCTGGTTCCGGTGAGCTCAATGAAACCCTGCTCGGTGGCCATTTCAAAGCGGATCTCCTGGTTCAGGTGGGGCTGGTTACCAAATACGGTAACAAAAGCATACCGGTCGTAAGCACCATCCACCCGGATCGGGGCTTTGCCCATCAGCTGATCGTTCATATAAGCCCTTACCTGGTCGCCCGGCTGAACGGGTCCGTCGATCCTGACCACCATGCTCAGCGCATATTCATAATCCTCAGCTGAGCCATGGGAAGAAAGCTCCGTATCAAAGGCTGCCAGAGTTGCTTTCTTGGAGGAAGTGGTTGCCTGGGGATAGACAAACTCCACACTATCTGTGTTGAGTGAGTTGTACATGTATCCTTTGCCGGGCTCCATGTAATCCAGACTTCCAATCCATTCATAACCGTCGTACATGGCAAATTCATATTGTCCTTTGATCACGTCATTGGTTTGAGGTGTAAAACCTGCCAGGGCCTCTCCTACCGTCATGTTCTGAGAAGGTATATAACCGATGCGGTTCCAGCCGTAGCCCAGCTTGACCGGGTAGGTAGCAGGATCCACTGCCGTACCTTCATATTTCAGGTTGCTGGAAGCGGAATATTTCATGCGGTAGAGCTTTCCTATCTCAAACTGACTCAAGGAACCGATCCAGCTGCCGGAGGAGGCATCATAAGCAGCAAACTGATCATTGTGTTTGACCACATCGCCATCCTGGGGCTGCAGGCTGCTTAACACGTTGTTCACCCCGGGATCGGTCATATCCAGGTTGAAGGACATCCACTTCCAACCATCCAGCAGGGCCACGGAGTTGTTTTCCAGCAGGCCCACATCGAAGATGGTGGGTGAAGCCACGGTACCCTGCAGGCCGTTGGGCTCAAAATCAAATTCCGGGGTCACATCGGTATAGATCTTTCCTTCACTGGCATCCCAGAACTTGTATTCAAGCTCGGTTCCTTGCTCATTTCCGTAGACAACGAGGAATGCAAAGTAATCGTCATAATTCTCCTTGTATTCCATCTTCGCCACACCCCGACACTGATCGCCTGCAAAGGCAGCAATCATGTCGTATGGGTCGGTGCTGAAAATATCCCTTACGCGCACCTGTCCGATGACATTCATGCTGGAGGAGAATTGGGTGTCATCCACGTCCCAATCAGGTGCCGGCTTGAACACACGCAGGTCAAGGGTCAGACGTTCGTTGTAACCGGACGAACTCTCCAGGAAGATGTCTTCGCTGTAGTCACCTATATTCAGCCCGTCGGCCACTGTGAAGGTTACCGTGGCCTGGTCATCGGGTGAAATGTTACCACTCACCGGTGTCACATTCAGCCACGATGGCATGTTGGTCAATGTAAAGGGTTGCACCACCCCACTGGTATTCTTGATCACCGCCTCGAAGGAGAGGGACTGACCCACTTGTTTTTCAAATTCAAAGTAATCCTCTTCCCATACCACCTGGTTCTTGTTGATGTAGGCGGTCCAGGTGGCCGGTGAAGCCAGCACATTGCCATTCTTATCCTCGATGTTCTTCACGGTGATCTCCAGCACACACTTCTCTATCATGGCCAGCGGATCAGTAGGCGTGATGATCATCTGGTCGTTGTTGATCACATAATCAAAATTCACCGCCTGTTTGCTGCGTTCCCGCTTGATGTTGGGAGATACATCACTGAAGGATTGTACCCCTGCAACGCCCAGCGTACCGCAATGGCTGCTGCTCACAGGACTGTTGGGATCGATCGACTGGTCATCCAGTGTGGTAGCCGATATCAGGGTTCCCATCTGCTCTTCGTAGGTTTCAAACGGGAAGTATCCGATCAGCCCGGCCTCATCACCGGCCAGTCGGGTGTTTTTATAAAGCTCGATGTGCTCTTTTTTGCGCGCTGTTTTCCATATTCTCACTTCATCGATATGACCATTGAAGTGACCGGACATCTGTTGGGTTTGCGTATTATCCACGTAACCCAATGCTCCGATGTAAGCGAACGGTGATTCCATCGATCCCAGCCCGGGTGATGGCATGCTGTTGACCTTCTCGCCATCCACATACAGGGTGGCATAAGCCCGCCGGTTGACAACAAAGGCCATATGGTGCCACTGGCCGTCCATGTAGCTTTGCGTGGACATCAGCGACTGACCGTTGTTTTCAATGGCCAGGCGCCCATCGGTCAGCACTTTGACACCCATCGTCTTCTCCGCCAGATAGCCATCGGCAGCCGGGTTGCCATTGGAGAACAGGTAAGCTTCCGTGGCCTGGGACTGGCCTTTGAACCAAAGCTCAAGGGTCATATCCATCTCGTCAATCACCGGAATGCTTCCTGTATTGACAACCAGCGCCTGATCGGTGCCGTTAAGGGAGTACGCGCTACTGGCCGGTTCAACGATCCATTCGGCATGGTTGGAGGCATGGCGGCTGTGTACAATCTCTTCCACTACAGTGCCTTCACCTTCATTCATGGGCCAGTTGGCAAATATACCCAGTTCATTGCCGCTGAGCTGAATGTTCATCCTTTCAATGACGTCGGTAAAGCTGAGGGTCCGTTTCCAGATACGCACATCGTGGATCTTACCTGTGAAATAATCCGGTGTGGTTCCGGTTGAGCGCCCCATGTTGAAATCCCCTGAGGCTTGTGTAGCCTCGGCCGAGGTTTCCAGCAGCACCTGGTCGTCGCCATAGATGCGCAGCATCTGTGTGCTGTTGTCGTAGGTGACAGCCCAGTGGTGCCACTGACCATCATCGAAGGAATTGGTGGTGCTGTAAACGTTGCCGTTGACAACCACCTCTATGTCGGTGGATGTGAAGCGTACATCCAGGTTTTGTGATGCATTCACACCTTGTGAGATCACCGTTCCGCTTGCTCCGGCCGGCTTGCTGGCCCAGAACTCGAGGCTGTACGACCTGTCAGCCAGGTCAATACCCGCGGGTGTCTCAGCATAGGCTGCTGATCCGTCAAATTTCAGGCTGGTGCCGTGGTTCAGCTCGCTGCCGTTGAGCACCCCTTCCACATCGATGTTGTAAGTGCTGACCAGCCCTTCCTCGATGGGTTCGTTGAAGGAGATCATGATCTCATCGTTGGGATCCAGGATGCCGTCAGCCGGACTCGGAGCTCCAAAGAGCTGCGGTCTCACCCCGTCCAGGGTCCCGGTCAGGGGTTCTGTCTCGGTGAGCGAGCCATCGTTGCATATGCTGACCGCTCGGATCTGATAATCGCGATCTTGCAGGCTTTTCATATCCCACATATAGGTGATCTGATCCTCGCCATTGATCTTGTATTTCTCACCCGAATAACTGCTGTATTCGCTGGTGTCATGGAAGAACATGGCCTGCGTAGTCCAGGAAGATGAAGATGCCGGACGATACTGGAAGGCAATCTTTTCCAGGGTGCTGAGCTGCAGGTTATACTGACCCATTTGCACAGGCAGGGTATCCCTGTTGGCCACGTTCACCAGCCAGTTATCAGCCGGACTGGTGATCGCCACATCCGAACAGGTTGGTATGAAGTTGGCCGAGATGCTCAGGGTATCGGAGATATCTTCCTGGTCATCGGTCGGATCGAACTGACACTGCGAATGCAGGATCAGCTTTACATTTTCATAGTCATTGATATCGGCCCTGCCCTTCTCAAATTCCAGTGTTTTGGTCAGGGTAGTCCCACCGGGAACCATCACAGCCACCCCGTTTACGATGGATGCACCATCCATCTTCAGCTTGGCACCGTAAGGGTTGCTGGCCGGGTCCACCTTCAGGATGAACCAGTTGTCGGCATCCACCTCGGATAAGTTGGACAACTTCAGGGTGAAAACGGCTGGCTCATTATCGGGTACACCGCTGACTATGGCGTTTTCGGCTGCAATCTTAGGCACTTCAATCTTCATGGTGGGGAAGTTCAGGTCCAGGTCGTTGGCAAATCCACCGAACGTTCCCTCCGTGTAGTAATCGGCATACTCCACGGTGCTTCCGCCCTCGTAAGGACAGGCACTCTGTCCGCCCTTGGTGGAGAAGATCGGGCCATTGCCGTAGAAATCCTTGAGCACATCCACGCTGAAGTAATCGCCCTGGTCTTTGTCAGCCAGTTTGAATCCGACCGTGGTGGTCTGGGTCTCTGACTCCTCGGTGCTGGAAGATTTTGTAGAACTTGTTTCATGCGACATAGACCAGGTCGTTCCCACACTTCCAACGGAGAAACCCACCTCAGAGGCTACGGATTGGTCGATGGAAAACTCAAAGCTGGAAGATTGTGTCTCGGTGATTTCACTGGTCATGGACTCTTCATAGACCGCACCTGCATCGAAGGAGATGTTCTTGTCTTCCGGATGCGGCATATTCATGGCTACATATTTCTGATACTCATTCTGGCCCAGTACTTTTTTCCAGTGATCGAGTTGTTCCTGGTAAAAATCTGCTGAATCCTGTTTGCCCTGGTTCAGATGATAGTCGCGCATCTCTTCCAGATCAGGAATCAGGTTGTTTTCAATATGATGTTGTGTATAAATAAAATCGGTGTTGTAGGTCAGGCCAAAATTGATGGCTTTCTTCAGTCCGATTTTAAATCCATTGACTTCATCACCTACTTCATTTTCTCCTGTTCCGCTGGGAACCGGTTCGATGAAGTTGGAGACCCCGTAAGAGATGTTGGTGGAGTGGCCGAAGAACAGGTCACCCTCTTCCCCTACGTACAAGGGATCATCGCTGGTGCTGTAGGATTTGGTATAGGTTGTGGTCTCCGTCCGGGTGTGTGAGCTCTCATAGCTTGATTCATACGTCACACCGGTTTCTACATTGGCGATTTGCTCATTTTCCATGATCACGCCCGCTCCAAAACCGACAAAAGTAGTGACTTTCCATCCCATGTCCACGTTCACACCCGCGCTGGTGGCTTCGCTGTTGTTGAAGCTGTTGCTGGTGGTTTTGGATACAGTAAACCCTTCTTCAAAGAAAGCACGGCTGTTGGAGCCAGGAGGGTCGCGCAGGATGAAATCCACCAGGTCAGGCCCTTCTGTTATAAAGTTGTTGCCCGTGGGAATACCGCCGAATACATAAGCCCTGTAGGGATCATTTTCCGGCCACTGGCTTTGCATGCTGCCCCCGGGTCCTGTGGCTGCGTGTACCTCAAAGGTCTTGGTGTAGCTCAGTTCCGGGTTGAGGTTATCGACCGTGGGATTGGGGAATCCACCGTAGAAGGTGTATTCCACCTGACCTTCACTGATCTGGAAATCCTGTGGTGCCGGATAGTTGGAAACACCATTGATGACCGTTACTTCTCCGTCATTCACCGGCACACGGTCCACCTCTCCGTTATCGGCATTGACATATTCTTCAAACACCTTGATCAGGGTGTTGTAGGTTTTGCCTTTGGTAAAGACCGGGTAACCGAAGGTATGGTTGCCATTGTCATCGAGCAGGGCAATATCCACTGTATCCTGGTTTGAATCCAGGGCCCGATAGGTGCTGTCGGAGATGAAGGGTTCCCCGTTGGCATGGACCACCTCAA
>Ga0207714_1000029_pt1 | contig 80144 bp, 82 predicted proteins | sample PonA232FremontCA_2_FD_187270 | JGI IMG/M metagenome (GOLD analysis project Ga0207714, IMG submission 187270) | Marine sediment microbial community from Fremont, CA, USA - Pond A23 Sediment 2 (SPAdes) | ecosystem: Environmental > Aquatic > Marine > Unclassified | place: USA: Fremont, California... | reverse complement strand
GGCACTCAAAACTCGAAACCGAACCGGCCTTTTAGTGGTCCCCGCGGCTGGTGTGTAATATGAGTCAACGGCAGGGAACGCGTCCGTATCTTGAGGACCTTGACGCACCAACGGACATGCAGGTCGTTATCGACTGGGCGACCTATCTCGGGACAACCTTCGGCACCGCCGGTGGGCTCGCTGCGCTCCGGTACTACGAGGACATCGGCTGGATTGGGGCATCCGCCCGACGGACCCTTGAAAGCCACCTGGGTGGCCTCTCACTTGAGGAGTTGCACTCAAAGAAATACGATGAGCCCGGGCTACTCTCTGAGCCGCTTGAGTCGCTCTCTGGTACGCCGTTTGGCGCGCACGCCAAGTCTCTTGAGTTCATTGCGGAGCTCGCCGACGAGGATCTCGAAGCAGGAGTCATCCGGCGAGACATGGCTGTCCACCAGGCTGACGTTGATCTTGCAGAGCCAGGGCAACATCGTGAGCACGGCGAAAATCGATCCTCAGGGATAAACGCTAACGGACAGTAAGCGAGAGGTCAATCGGTGGACAACGGTGATCGCCCGGAGCATGAAGCCTTTTCTCGCTCAGGAGCTAGGTCCCAATATCTTTGAGTAGTCGTCGATCGATTTCGCGAACGGTCGCACAGCTCACTGACGAGCTCGACACAATCCCCTTTGCTGTCGGCGCGCTCGTCACGTTCGTCTTCGTTGCGTGGGCCGCGATCGACACCGACGGCGTCGCCGCCGCGATTGACGCCGCGTTCGTGGTTGTCGGCCAGAACCTGGCGTGGCTCTATCTCGGGTCAGTCCTGGCGATGGTTCTCATCGGGGCCTATCTCATGCTCGGCCGGTTCGGATCGGTCAAACTGGGCGATGGCCCACCCGAGTATGGGACCGTCTCGTATGTGGCGATGTTCTTCTCTGCGGGCCTCTCAGCCGGGATCGTCTTCTTTGGCATGGTGGAGCCGCTGTCGCACTACCAAACGATCCCCCCGCTGTTCGCCGACACGGCATCGGCTGAATCCGCCTCGGCCGCGGTGCCGGCGGTTGCCTACAGTATCTTTCATTATGGGATCAGTGCGTGGGGTGGCTACCTGGCGATCGGGCTGCCGGTGGCGTATTTCACCTACCGGCACGACGCTCCCTTCCGAGTGTCGACCGCCCTCCGGCCGGTGCTTGGCCCCGATAACCTCAACGGAGTGATTGCACGTACCGTCGACACCCTCGCCGTTGTTGCGACAATTGGCGGTATTGCAACGGGCCTAGGCTTTATCGCCAGCCAGCTGCTGGCCGGCGTGAGCTACCGGATGGGGGTCACCTTTAGTGATGTTCAGACGATCATCGCAATCACCGGCATCACCGTGTTGTTCACGCTCTCGCTGGTCGCTGGCGTCAGCCGGGGCATCCGACGACTGTCGATGTTCAATATGGCGCTGATGAGCGTGTTGCTCGTTGTGACGTTTGTCTTCGGTCCGACCGGGCGGGTGCTCACAACCGGAGCGAATGCGCTTGGCACCTACGCCGGACAGTTCCTACAGATGAGCCTCGTTGGGGCCGCAGGCGGCGCCGGTGTCCAGTGGTCCTCCTACTGGACGGTCTTTTATTGGTCGTGGTGGATTGCGTGGGCGCCGTTTGTGGGGCTCTTTCTGGCTCGCATCTCGAAGGGACGGACCGTACGATCGGTCATTGCGACCGCCTTCCTCACGATGACGGTTACCTCGGCGCTGTGGTTCACCGTCGTCGGTGGCACCTCCGTCTGGTTCCAGCACACCGGTGTTGTCGATATCATCGGTCCGATGAGCACCATCGGCGACGGCGTCTCCGGATATGTCCTCTTCGGGGCACTGCCCGGCGGGGGGCTCTGGCAGGCGCTGTTTTTCGTCCTCGTAACCACCTTCTTCGTCACCTCGGCGGACTCCTCAACGCTCGCGCTGGGTATGCTCACCACCGGCGGGCGACGGGCGCCGTCGAGTCTCAACCGGATCTTCTGGGGCGTCCTCCAGGGGATCATCGCGTCGATTCTGGTCGTCGTTGGAGGTGCCACCGCATTGCGCTCATCGGTCATCGTTACCGGCGCCCCCTTCGCGATTGTCTGTCTGGTATCGATGAGCGGGTTTATCTGGTGGCTCGCCCGCAAGCAGCCGACCGACGAGGATCCACAGGTGCAAAGCCGGCCCGAGGATGCATCCGTTCGGACGGGCGACTAGGTTAGTACCTCCCGGAGCGACTAGGCTGGACAGACCTGCGTGCCGGCCTCACCGGCGAGGGCATCGGCGAAGTCCTCAGGTGTGGTAATGATTGCCCGGTTGCCAGTGTCCTCGACGAACCGACAGCAAGCAGTCACCTTTGGGCCCATGCTCCCGGCCGGAAAGGCGCCGGTCGCGAGATGCTCACGGAGCACCGTCGGCGTGACCGTCTCAAGTGGCCGCTCGGTTGGGCCACCGTAATCAAGGTAGGCATACGGAACGTCCGTCAGGATGACCAGCGCGTCGGCAGCAAGCGTCCGAGCAAGTCGGGCGGAGGTTTTGTCCTTATCAACAACGGCTTCGACACCGCGTAGTCCGTCGTCGCGGACCACCGGGACACCCCCACCACCGGCACAGATCACCCCACGGCCGGCATCAACCAGTCGGGCAATCTCGTCGCCCTCGACGATCGACTGCGGCTCCGGCGAGGGAACGACCCGCCGATGACCGTCGGCGACTGCATGCGTCTTGAAGGGCACCTCCGTCGCCTCGGCATCGCTATAGGTCGGGCCGATGGGCTTGGTCGGTGCCTCAAAGGCGGGGTCATCCGGATCAACCACGACCTGCGTGACGATCGTCATGAACGCCGCCGGCGTCGCGAGCGCGTTGTCAAGTGCCTGTTGGAGGAGATAACCAATCTGGGCCTGCGTTTCGGCGACCAACACATCAAGTGAGAGTCGGGGAGTCTCGGGGGCCGCCTCCTGCTGAAGGAGTCGGGCACCGACCTGCGGGCCGTTGCCGTGCGTCAGGACGATGTCGGTATCGCCAGAGACCGAGGCGGCGAGCGTATCGGCCGTCTGCTTGATGACCGATCGCTGCTGTTCGGCCGTCCAGGGCGTCTCGGCGCCGAGGAGAGTATTGCCGCCCAGGGCGACGACAAGGCGATCCGGGGTAGATACAGGCCCCATACCACGGTCCATGGTGTCGGGACACTAATGTACTCGGCTCGATTGATGTTTACTATGACAGTTCAGCGGACGCTCATCATGGGGGCGGCCGGGCGAGACTTTCATGACTTCAATGTCGTCTTTCGGGACGACCCCGATCAACGGGTGGTCGCATTCACCTACACCGACACCCAGAATCTTGGGGAACTTCCCGCAGACACGGGCCGTACCTATCCGTCCGCACTCGCCGGTGCGAATCATCCCGACGGAATTCCGATCCGTCCGGAGGCCGACCTTGAAACGCTGATTGAGGAGTACGATGTCGACACAGTGGTCTTCTCATACTCCGACGTATCCCACGAAACGGTGATGCATCAGGCCTCGCGTGCACTCGCCGCCGGCGCCGATTTCCGGGTGATCGGTCCCAACCGGATGATGCTTGCGGCGTCAGTTCCGGTCGTCGCGGTTGACGCCGTTCGGACGGGATGTGGCAAGTCACAGACCGCCCGGAAACTCGCCGCTCAACTCGAGGCGCGTAACCAGCGGGTTGTCGTCGTGCGCGAGCCCATGCCCTATGGTGATCTTGAGGCTCAACGTGTCCAGCGGATCGCCTCACAGGAGGATCTCAAGGACGTCACAATTGAGGAACGCGAGGAGTACGAGGGACACGTCGAGGCTGGTCGGGTGGTCTATGCCGGCGTTGATTATGCGGCGATCCTCGAAGCGGCACAGTCCGAGGCCGATGTCATCGTCTGGGATGGGGGTAACAACGAACTCCCCTTCTACCGCCCGGACTTGCATTTCGTGCTCGTTGATCCCCATCGTCCAGGCGACGAGCTTACCTATCACCCCGGCGAGACGAATCTCCGGTTGGCCGACTACGTTATCATCAACAAGGAAAACACCGCCGACGCAGCCGACATCGAGACGGTCGTTGATAACGTCCGGACGGTCAACCCCGAGGCGACGATCATCCACGCCGATTCGCGGATTAGCACCGACACGTCAGCGATTGCGGGCAAGCGCGTGCTTGTCGTTGAGGACGGCCCGACGATCACACACGGTGACGCACCGTTCGGGGCCGGATTGATCGCCGCGCGTCGTGCCGACCCCGCCGAGATCATTGATCCACGGAAGGCCGCCGTTGGCTTGATTGCCACGCTCTTCGAGAAGTACGATCACATCGGGCCGGTGCTTCCGGCGATGGGCTACAACGACGCCCAGCGGGCAGATCTCGCGGCAACGATCGCGGCTGTCGGTCCGGACGTTGTTGTCTCGGCGACGCCACACGACCTCAAAGCGGTGATCGAGATTGACGTCCCGGTCGTCCGGGTGCAGTATGAACTCGAAGAGCGGAATCTACCGCTCAATACGATCATCGAGCGTCACGCCGACCGGCTGGGACTGTAGCCGGTCAGTCAGGACTGGTGCCGTTCGGGGCGGCGTCGTTCGGGTCGATGTCGAGGACATCCAGCTCCTCAGCTGTCGGGCCACGCTCAGCCGAGCGCTGTTGCTCGGCGACCTTGTCATCGAGGCGTTCGAGGGCGGCCACCCGCGAGTGATCGCGCGCGGTGATGCCGGTTGCTTGATCCTGTGCGATCCACTGCTCGTCGTCCCGCCAGAGGCGGAGCTCCCCAGGCTTGTGGTCGGTGTCACGGGGGCGGTCCGACATTGCCGAATCCATGGCGCTAGTAACAAATAAATCTATAGCCAGGCGCTCAGCCGGTGTTTTTCATCCCGGCAGCGATCCCCTTGACCGTCAGTCGGAGCGCCCGTTGGGCGTCCTCCGAACGGTCCTCGCGGTCAAGAAGCTGGACCTGCAGAAGATTGAGCGGATCGACGTACGGGTTGCGTCGTCGGAGGCTGTCACGGAGCCACTCCCGGTCGATAAAGGCCTCGCGGTCGATCACCGACTGAACCCGGTCGGCCGTGCGATCGTACTCATCGCTGATGCGAGGGAAAAACCGCTCGCGGAGTTCATCGTCAGCAAGGGAGGCGTACTCGGCCCCGATCTCCATCTCGGTGCGCGCCAGCGAGAGGGCTGCCCGATCGATCATCGTTTGGAAGAACGGCCACTCTTGATACATCTCTTGGAGCGTCTCAAGACTACCGCCATCCGCAAGATAGGCCTCGATACCCGCACCGAGACCGTACCAGCCGGGGACGATGCACCGCGACTGCGTCCAAGAGAACACCCACGGGATCGCCCGGAGGTCCTCGACGGTCCGTTGGCCCGATCGTGAGGCCGGGCGCGAGCCCATGTTGAGATCCTCGATGACCGTGATCGGCGTCGCCTGCTCGTAGTACTCGACGAACCCGTCGGTCTCAAGGAGATCACGGTAGCTGGTCCGGGCGGCCTCGGCCATGGTCTCCATCGCCGTTGTCCACGCCGACGGGACCTGTTCCTCGGGATGTTCAAGCGCGCGATGGCGGGCGCGGAGCTGCGCGTTGAGCATCTGCTCAAGCTCGCGCTCGGCGATATCCGGATTGGCGTACTTCTCCGCGATGGCCTCACCCTGCTCGGTGAACTTGATCGCACCGGTGACCGACTCGTTAGGCAGCGCCAGCATCGCCTGGTTCATCGGGCCACCACCCCGGGAAATCGAGCCGCCGCGACCGTGGAACAACAGCAACTCGATGTCGTGAGACGCACAGATGTCCGCCAGTCGGCGCTGATTGCGGTACAGCGACCAGTTGGCGGCAAGAAAGCCGTTTTCCTTGTTCGAGTCGGAGTACCCGATCATGACCTCCTGGGTGTTACCGCGCTGAGCAAGTGCCTGTGCGTAGGCCTCGTTCTCAAAGAGCGTCCCCATGATCCGCCGGGCATCCGACAGCGCGTACTTGGTTTCGAGCAGCGGGACGATGTCAAGTCCGGCATGGCCGGGAAGGTCAACGACATCAACGAGACTAGCGAGATACAGCACCTCGAGGACGTGGCTGGGCTCCTCGCACATGCTGATACAGTAGGTGTCGATGGCGTCCTCGCCGTACTCTGATTGCCAGCCTGCCAGCGCCAGAAACCGCGTCAGAACCCGTCGAACCGGATCGGAGGGGTCTGTCCGGGCAATGATCTCTCTGAGATCCAAGTCCGAGCCGTCGAGGATCCGGTCGGTCAGCACCTCGACCCGTTCGGGTTCATCAAGCGCGGCGTAGTCAACGTCCTCGGTTTCGAGAACGGCGGTAACGGCCTCGGTGTGATTCTCGCGGTGATCACGCAGATCAAGGCTGGCCAGCGAGAACCCGAACGTCTCGACACTTCTGGCCAGCGGATCGATGTGCCGTCTGGCGATTCGCTCGTGGCCATGTGCACGGAGACTCTCGGCAATCGTTCGGAGATCGTCGTGGAAGGCAGACGGCGACTCATACCCCCCGGGACGGCCGTCGATGACTCGATCCAGCCGCTCGGCAACAAGCAACAGTTTCTGTCGGTACGGCTCATTCGGGTATCGATCGCTGGCGGTAGCTGCCATCTCGGGGAGTTCATCCCGATCGATCGCCAGTCGGACATCAAAGGCGTCGCTGGTGTCGATTCGCGAGGCGTCGTGACTCAGCACCGAGAGCAGTTCGTCGATGTGATCCTCGTAGGTCTCAAGCGCGAGTTCGCGCTGGCGTTCAAGTGTCTCGCGAGTGACCGCCGGCGTCACGAACGGGTTACCGTCGCGGTCGCTACCGGCCCACGATCGGAACCCAAACACCGGTGGAACCGGGCGGTTCTCCGTTGACCCGTAGATCTGCTCAAGACTCGTTTCGATGGCCTCGTAGACATCACCGACGACATCAAACAGCGTGTTCGTGAGATACCACTGGACGTTACGAGCCTCATCGGTCGGATCAGGTTTCTGTTCGCGGACGTAGCGGGTGTTCCAGAGGCTCATGATCTCGGCCTCAAGCGACTGAAGGACCTCAGAGTGCTCGTGGTCGGTCATGGCCTGCTCGTCAAGACGGCGCAACAGCGACGCGATCTGTCGGAGTTTGGTCTTGACCGTCTTCCGGCGGGCCTCCGTTGGGTGGGCCGTGAACGTCGGTTCAATGAAAACATCCGAGAGGATCGACTGCACGTCCGCCGGATCCGCCCCGTGGTCGGCCAAGGTCTGGATACCGGCAGCGATGCCATCGGGGACCGGACCGTCCTGGCTGGCCATACGAAGGGCACGGACCCGCTGGCGCTCCTCGGCGAGGTTCGCGAGCATAAAGCGGGTCGTTAGCGCTCTGGCAACCGTCCGGGCAGTCGCGTCATCACCTTCCGAGAGGAGGCGCCGCAACTCCGAGCGGTCCTCACGCTCGCCGCGCCGGTACTCAGCACTAGCGCGCCCGATATCGTCGATCGTCTCGACAGCCGCCGGGGACGCCTCAGCCGCGAGAATGGTATCCAGAATTGTCAACAGATCGTCAAGATCGTCCTCAAGGGTACGCGGCTGGGTAGCGATATCCGTGCTCACACTTTACCCTCCGCCTGGGCTCATACTAACGTTTCGCTCATGCGGGGCGCCAAACGCTTTTGCCGACCGCTATGGTCTACTCTGGTATGGACCCCTTCGAGGGTGAGCCATCCACCTCGGCGGTCCGGTACAAGCCGATCAGCGTCAAGGACCTCCTGGTGGAGATGAAGGACACCGCCGAGTTGCTCATCAATCTCTCGTACTCGGCGGTGCTGACAAACGACAACGAGCTCGCCGGCGAGGTAATTCGTCTTGAAGAACGCATGGACATCCTCGAACTCCGCGCGGGGATGAGTCTCCTGATGGCCGCCCGCAATCCGACCGACGCGGAGCAACTTGCACCGGTGATTAGCATCGTTGCCGCCACCGACGCAATCAGCGACGCGGCCGCCGATATTGCGAAGGTAATTCGCGAGGACATCAAACTCCCGGAGACGATCCGAACGGCTCTTCCGGAAGCCGGTGAGATTCCGGTTCGGGGGGTCGTTGCCACGGACTCACCGTATGTCGACCGGACGCTCATGGAGATCGATCTTGAGTCCCGTACCGGGGTCCGGATCATCGCGTTGCGCCGTGGCGAGGAGTGGCTGTTCAGTCCTGGTCCGGACACCACGATCCGAGCCGATGATGTCGCAATCATGCGTGGTCCCGGCGATGGGATCGCCACGGTCAAAGAACGCCTGACCGGCGAGCCATACCGGCCGCCGACAGACGGCGAGCCAGCCATCGATGACCTCGAACGCGCGGTCGACACTATCGTCCATATGAAGGATCTCTCGGAGCTGTCGGTTGATCTGGCCTACAGCAGCGTGCTCTTCGGAAGCACGGAGCTCGCCGAGGAGGTTCGAAACATCGAGGTCGAGGTCGACGCACTGCTGTCGCGGTTCGAGGCATGGGTTCTTGAGGCCGCCAGTGACGCCGAGGACCCGGTGGCGTTGCGAGGACTCATCCATATCGGAACAAGTGCCGAGAGCATCAGCGATGCGGCCGTCGACATCAGCGAGGGGGTCTTCCGCGACATCGACGTGCACTCAGTTGTGCGGTTGGCCGTCCAGGAAAGCGATGAGATACTCACTCGGATCGAAGTGCAGCGGGGGAGTCAACTTGAGGCGACCCCGATCGACGCCGATCTGTCGGCGGTCGATCCGACGATGCGGGTTATCGGCGTTAGGCGACCTGGCGAAGGATGGATCGTTGGGGGTGATCTCAAGGTGACCGCCCAGGCCGGTGATGTCCTCATCACGAAGGGAACTCGAGCGGCCGCCGAGCGGATTGAGGCGCTCGCCGAAGCGTAACTCAACCCGACACCTCAAGCACCCAGGCAGCAATCGCGAGGAAGATCACCATCCCGAAGACATCGACGATGTTCGTAACAATCGGGATGGTCGTATCGTCGGGATCAATCCCCAGCCGGTAGGAGAGGTACGTCACGAGCAGACTCGCAACGATTCCGATACCGGTGATCAGGAGTCCACTACCGAGCGAGATAACGAGGAGCTCACCGAGCCCAAGTTGAGCGCCGACGGCCAGACCGATGAGCCACGTGCCGACAGCAAGCGCGATAAAGACGGTCACCGCGAGACCGACGATGGCACCGATATTTGCCCAGAGCATCCGATCGCCCAGATCGAAGCTTGCCGTCCCGAGGTGAAGCCGCGTCGATAGTCGCGAGGCCAGGATCGCACCGAGGTTGCCGCCCATGCCGATCATGGTCGGGACCATCACCGCCAGCAAGGCGAACTCCTCAAGCAGAGCTTCGGCCGCATCAAGTGTCAGCCCCGCCCAGAGGACAATCACCGAGAGGACGATCAACAGCGGGAACATATGGCCGACGATCCGGCGGATGCGCCAGGAATCGGTCGTTGGAGCATCAACCATTATGGCCCCACCCCGAGGGCGAGGATGGCCGGGAGGCGATCAACGGCGAGCACGGCGAGAAATAAAAAGAGCATGCCAAAGACATCGCCCAGGGTCGTGACGATCGGACCGACAAGGTTGTCCGGATCGTATCCCAGCCGGTAGCCGGCGAAGATCAACCCGAGGAGGCCGGCGATCATCGTTACCGACGTGAACAGTCCGGCAACAAAGAGGATCACAAGGAAGACACTTAGTGGGGCAACTGGCCGCCCGAGAAGTCGCAGGACACCCCACGAAAGGAGCGCGATGACGACCGATACCCCGATCGCGTTGATGAACGAGGCAATAACGGCACGCACGAGCCGTTCATCACGGGAAAACCGGGGTTCGATTAACCCCTGGTGAAGGCCACTCGAGATGCGTCCGCCGAGTGCGCCATAGACGTTGCCACGGGTGGCCAGAAAGACCGGGACCGCGACCAGCAACCCGGGAAACGTGTTGGCATAGGGGACCAAGGCATCTAAGACCGCACCGGCAAACAGGCCGCCGAGAAGGGTGATCCCGAGCACGGGGAGTGACTCGCGGTAGATGCGCCAGGCCACCTCACGAGGCTCCATACTCGACGTGTGGTCCAACGGGGACAAAAAACTGCCCGCCAGCGCCGGTGTCCGCGTCAGTCCTCTGTGTGGACGCCGCCATAGTCACCAACCCCGACGCTCATCACCGGCCGGTCGGTGCCAAGCAGGACCGACTGGGTCGTGCTCCCGAAAATCACCTTGCCGGTTGGGCTCCGCTTCCGTCGCGAAACGCAGATGAGGTCGACATCCCGCTCGTCGGCCGTCTCGATGAGTGCCGTCGCCGGTTCGATGCTCCCCTCAACGAGCTCGGTCTCAACCCCCTCGGCCTCAAGCAGTTCCTTGGCACGCCGGACCGCGCCAACCTGACCGACGGAGGCTCCCTCTGGATTGTCGCCAAACGCGTGCATGAGCAACGCGGTGACCGATTCGGACGCGTTCGGCAAGTTAGCGACCGCACGTGCCTGTGATTTTGCGCGTCGTTCGTCCGTGTCGATGCCGACGAGCACCCGGTACATGTCTGTCGGTTACACAGGGAAGGGCAAAGATGTCTTCCTTCGGATGGGATCAAGGGGAAATGGCCAGCTTGCCGAGATAGCTCTCCTCAAGCACCGCCTGCTGGGCGGCCGCCGCCGCATCAAGGGGATAGGTGTCGGCAATGTGGACGCTGAGGCGGTCGGTAGCCATGAACTGGGCGACACCACCAAGCGGGTCCCGGAGATCAGGCGTGTTAAACATACTCATGAAATGATAAGAGACATCCTTCGAGCGGGCGACACCGTCGTCGCTGAAGCCCGGATCTGGGCGGTTCTCACCGATGCCAACGACCCGTCCGCCGGTTGCGGCAACATCGGCGTCGAACTGCAGATACTCATCGAGACGGTGATCAAGCACCACATCGACCCCACCGTCGGCCGCCTCACGGACCGCTGACGCAAGATCATCGCGCTCGTAGTCAAGGACGACGTCCGCACCGAGATCAGCGAGGGTGTCGTGATACGTCGGCGCCGCTGTTGTGATGACGGTTGCCCCCATCGCGGCAGCAATCTGGACGGCCACGTGACCGACACCGCCGGCGCCTCCATGGACAAGACAGGACTCCGCCGGATCAAGGGCGGCGTGATCGACCAACGCTCGCCAGGCCGTACAGCCAACAACACCCGCTGCTCCGGCCGTCTGCAGGTCAACGTCGCCGGCAAGCGAAACGAGGCGGTCGGTCGGGACAACGGCGTACTCGGCGTACGCTCCCTGGTGGGTGGCGTTTCCGATGCCGGTGCCGAGCACCGGGGTGTCAACCGAGATCGTCTCAACAGCTGATCCGGTTGCGACGACGGTTCCGGCAACATCAACGCCCGGCGTAAAGGGGAGCCCCACCGGCGTGTATGATCCCTCCCGAAAGTAGGTATCGACCGGATTGACCCCAGCCGCCGCGACCTCAACAAGCACCTCATTCGGTCCGGGATCCGGTCGGGGAATGTCCTCAACCGATAATACCTCCGGTCCGCCGTGGTCGTGGATTCGAACGGCCCGCATGCGATGTCGTTGCGGCTGCAGTACATTAAGTGTGCGCAGGAACCACCCAACAAGAGATTAGAGGCCTCGGACACAGGGTCGAACCATCACTGGCAATGACCCCGGATGACCCGCTCCATGCGGAGTACGATACAGTACCGAATCTGATCGACGTGATTTTCTATGTCTCTGAGAGCATCAGTGTTGATTTCGATCGATGGGAGGAACAGTACGTGACCGGTCCAGGGCTGTATTTCGTCGTAATCTCAAGCGCCAGCTACGAGGAGTTCGCCGATCCGCTTGGAGCGAACACGTGGCCGGTCGATGACTGTCGGATCGTGCCTGAGGCTCCCGACGGATTCTTCGAGGCCGCTCACGAGGTGAGTCTCAACCGTGACGGCGCGGTGGTCGTGGCAGCAGACGGGACGATCCAGGAGCAAATGGTCCGGATCAAGGGGCTTAGCGGCGGTCAGATTGCTGACCACGACATCGAGTATGCCGACTGGATGGGGACCAAGCACCTCAGTGCGGTTGAAGTCTCCGTGCGTGATGAGGTGCTTGCGGCAGTAACCATTAGTGAGGAGAACGGACGGGTGACGGTCTTCAAGGACGGCTCGTACCAAGACTACGCCCGCGACGAGCTCGGCGGACGGTGGCGCATCGATCCCGATGCGACCACGTGAGGGCGGTCAAAAGGCGGCAACACCTTCACTTTCACCAAGGTCGGGCGAAATATAAGTGCCAGCGCATCCCAGTATGGAATAGAGAGGTTCGGTTGACGGTGTCCGGACCTCTCCGGATCGCCTCGGGGACCAATGTCACACGCTCCTTCCCCGCGGAGTTCCCCTTCAATATACCTGCTGGCGAGCGGCAGCTACCGGTTCCAGACGAGCTGCTCGGTCAACCGGTTAAGACGATCGGTCACGGACTCAAGATACGCCGCCGGCGAGACGCGACGGAGTGTCGTTTCGTCAAGTTCGATCCGGTCCTCACCGTAAGGGTCACGCTGCTCCTCGTCCTCCTCAACGGCCGCATCGACAACTATCGAGACCCCACAGCGACCGCAGGCCTCGCGATCGTCTGTCATTGCCTACCGACAACCGCTTGAACGACTTAACAACTGTCCCGGCACACCAGAAAATAATGATCGTATGTGATATCGCCAAAAATAATGTACATGAAACACTTTTCCCGGTAGATCCCCTAAATGTGCCATACCAATGTCCACCGACACCAACGTACGTTCTGATTCATCAACGGAGGTTGGGCGTCTTCAGCAGGCGGCACTCGGCGGGAGCGTTCCACGCCCGCTTGTAGTCGTTAACGGCGAACGGTCTGGACTGGCGGCAATGGAGACAGCACTCAAGCTCGCCGGCAACGAGACAATCGCCATCGATGTGCTCTATGTCGTCGACACGCCTGAGCACAACGACTTTGCACTCCGAAGGGCCGAGTCAGAGGGCGAGGAAGCGATTGCAGAGGCGATCGAGATGGCTGACCGCGTTGGTGTCGAAACAAACCGGTGGTTCCGATACGGGCGAACCGATCGGGAGGTGCGCACGTTCGTTGAGACCCATCCCGTCGATCTGGTGATTCTTGGAGCCCCGCGACGCCGGGGGATCAAGCGCGTCGTCACACCGGGGTCGGTCATTCCCCGCGTTCGGCGCGGAACGGATGTACCGGTGCTCGCTGTCACACCCGACGGGTCAACGTGAACTATCCCGCTCTAGTGTCGACACCGGATTGGACGGCCCAGCGGACTACCCAAGTTCGTCCTGGATGATGTGGCGAATCCGGGCGTCAAGCCCTCCGGTGTCACGAGAGATGTCGTCAATATCCGGAAACTCCTCAAGCGCCTCGTCGACACGGTCGTTGTCGCTGGTCGCTCCGAGATACAACTCCCGACGCTGTTCGTACAGTCGTCGGAGTGTCGAGCGGGCAATGCCCGTGTCCTTGGCGACCGCCCGTTTGCTATCCCCGCGCTCAATCCGCGCGATTGCGTGACGGGTTTCGAGGTACTCGGTGACGTCCAATCGGAGATAGCCGTCATCGTCAACAGTGAATCCACGCGGCGGTCGGCCAGTCCACTTGCCGGCCTCCTGTGCGGCCCGGACACCGGAACTGAGCTGTTCGAACGTCTGTTCGCGCTGGATCGTCGCGAGTCGGTCCATGACCTCGGCGACCATGCTGTAGAGCCGTTCTTTGAACTGACCGTCGCGGACGTAAATTTCGAGTCCCACATCAAGACCTTCAATACCAGTCCCATAGAGCAGACAATGTTGGATGAACGACTCCACCTCGCCAGCACCGAGGCGAGCGATGGCCTCAAGTCGTTCAACGACAACCAGGTCGAACCGTTCGTCCTCAATCGCTTCGTTTAGCGCCCGATACTGTGGGCAACACTCCGTGTCATTCGTCAAATCAAGGTACTCGGTGATGTCAATCGATTCGTCATACCGGTTACTGGCGTGCCGTTTGAGACGGTCACGTCGGTCACGCGAGTCGTCAGCCTCTGGCGGGATTTGTGCGTATATCGCTACGGTCGTCATGATCTCCAGCAGTCAGAGCATTACGATGCTGATGCCAACGAACCCGGACCCGAGTGGATGTTCGTAGTGGGCGTATACGCTGTCGGTATCGGTATCCTCCGCCTCGGGACCGAGGGCGTGCTTACGACAGTATGGCGTGCCGTTTTCGATGGTATCGTCATTCTGTCCCTGGCGCCACCGCTCGGCGACACGAAACTCCGCATCGCGGTCACAGTCAGGATGAGCGCACTGAGGGACGGAATCGGCCACGGATATCTCGTGTTGATCGCCGAAATGACTTAAACCTAGTCCATTTTGGACACCGTGGCCGAATATCACAGAGGGCAGACGGACGGGATTACGGAAGGTTCAACCCGAAAGCCTCGCGCTTCAGGGCGGAGGGGAGGTCAATGGCGTGCCGCTGCCGTCTGCATTGCCGGCGAGGAGTGAGCCGATCCGAGCGATCCCGTCGGGTCAGCGACAATCACACCAGCAGGGGCGTCGGTCACATCAACGAACCGGTCAATCGCCGCCTGTGCGGCAGCCTCGGCGCCGGGTTCTGTCTGGAGGGCATCAACTGCCAGGTGCGCGAGATTCATCCGGGCAATGTCCTCGCCAGCACCAGTCGTACTGGCGGCTCCCCTCGGCGTGGCATAGAAGCCAGAGCCGACCTGCGGAACGTCACCGACACGACCCCGCAGGGCGAGCCACCGGCCGCCAGAGGAGGTTGCCGCCGCAAGTTGTCCGTCCTCAACGGCGACGGCTCCGACGGTATCGTGGTCACGCGCGCCGTCACCATCCGGTATCGCGCTTGTGCCACCAAACTCCTCGCGGAGCCACACGAGTTGAGCATCGATCGATTCGGGGACATTCGCCGCATCGTACCGGTCTTGGATCGTGCCCGTTGTGAGCGCAACATCGGTCTCGATACCGACGCTCTCGGCGAAATCAACGGCATGCACACCGGCGATGAGCACGTGCGGCGTCTTCTCAAGAACAGCCCGAGCAACGCTAACGGCCGCTTCGACGCCGGGCATCCCGCAGGCGGCCCCGACCGTTCGGTCGCTGGTCATCACGCCCGCATCTGTGCGGGCAATGCCATCGGTCTGGACACTCCCTCCGACACCGGCGTTAAATCGGTCGTCCCCCTCAAGCACACGCAAGGCGGCCTCGACAGCGTCAATCGGGGTCGACTCGGCCGCGCCGGTCGAAGCAGCCGTCTCAAGAACGTTTGCGCGGGCATTAGGGGCCTCCGGGTTGTCACCGGCGCCCCCATGTACGAGCACCTGCATGATGCGTTGTCATCGCTGTGCCCGCGGCATAGACCCTCGGGTCAAGCGGCGAGTTCCGAAAAGGCAGGGCTTTTTATACTCACTACTGAGCATCAACACAACATGACTTACGACCAGATCGAGGTTCCCGATGGTGGGGAACCGATCGTCGCTGAGGACGGTGAGCTGTCGGTACCGGAGAATCCGATTATTCCGATTCTCCACGGAGACGGCATCGGTGTCGATGTTGGTCCGGCCGCCGAGCAAGTCCTTGGCAAGGCCGCCGAGGCAACCGGTCGCGAGATCCACTGGATGCGCATCTACGCCGGCGAGAGTGCCCGGGAACGCTATGACGAGAATCTTCCTGATGAGACACTTGAGGCCATCCGGGAGTTCAATGTCGCACTAAAGGGCCCGTTGACGACGCCGGTTGGCGCGGGTTACCGGTCGCTGAATGTCGCATTGCGCCAGCGCCTCGATCTGTATGCGAATGTCCGACCGACGTACTACCTCGAAGGCGTGCCATCCCCGGTTAAAAATCCCGAGGAGATGGACATGATCACCTTCCGTGAGAACACCGAGGACGTCTACGCCGGCATCGAGTTCAAGCCCGGCACCCCCGAGTCCGAGCGTGTCCGCGAGTTCATCGAAGAGGAGATGGGCTACGACGGCATGATCCACGAGGGCGACGTCGGGATCGGGATCAAGCCGATCACCGAGTTCGGCTCCAAGCGACTCATCCGAGAGGCCATCGACTACGCGATCGAGAACGACCGCGACTCGGTGACCATCGTGCACAAGGGTAACATCATGAAGTACACCGAGGGGGCCTTCCGCGACTGGGGCTATGAGGTCGCCGAGGAGGAGTACGGCGACGAGATCATCACCGAGGACACCCTCTGGGAGGAGCGCGACGGGGAGGTTCCCGAGGACACCATCGTTGTCAACGACCGGATCGCCGATAACATGCTCCAGCAGATGCTGACCCGGACCGACCAGTACGACGTTTTAGCGATGCCAAATCTCAATGGCGATTACCTGACGGACTCCTGTGGTGCTCAGATCGGCGGTCTCGGGATCGCTCCTGGGGCAAACTTCGGTGAAGAGCGCTGTCTCGCCGAACCGGTTCACGGATCGGCGCCCAAGTACGCCGGACAAGACAAGGTCAACCCAACGGCGATTATCCTCTCCGGACGGCTAATGTTTGACTTCATGGGCTGGTCGGATGCGGGCGATCTCGTCCGTGACGCCGTCGAGAAGACCATCAGCGAGAAGAAGGTCACCTACGACCTCCACCGCGAGATTGAGGGCGGCGAGAAACTCGCCACAAGCGAGTACGCCGCCGAAGTCGCCAAAAACATCGAGCGGCTATCCTGACGGACGCCGACGCGGTATTCGCCACCGTCACGCGGCGGTCGTCGCAACGTAGACCACCTGAACGGAGGCATCGACGGTCACCTGGCCTTCGTCAATCTGTGTTGCCGCGTCGGCAGCTGCGAACGCCTCGGTCCGGACCGGCCCGACACGTACCTGATCCGTCGTCACCTCATCAACGCGCGTGATCGTGAGCCCCTGCTTTGTCGCGACAACCTCGGCGGTGTCCCGGGCGTCGTCCATCGCCGCCCGAAGGGCATCCTCGCGCAACATCTCGCGTGTGGATGTACTGATCGTGTAGGTGACCCGCTCAACCTCGGTGGCGCCGTTCGCAAGTGCGAGATCAATCGTATCACCGACCGTCGCAAGATCGCGTACGGTGATGCGGTAGGCGTAGACGCCGCGGAGTGTATCGCTGTCGCGGTCCTGGTCAATCCGGTACTCGCTGGTGGTGATATCGGCATCATCGATACCCGCCTCAAGTAGTGCGGTCCGGAGTCGCTGGGCACGCTCGGCGAGCGCGGCGCCGACATCGGTCGCGTCGCTCCCGCGTTCAACGACCGCAACGGTCAGTTCGGCAATCTCGGGGTCGGTCGTGATGGTCCCCGAACCGGAGACACGAATGCGCGTTTCATCTGTCGACTGGACGGGGTCTGTGGACTGTGCGGTCGCCAAACAGCCGGCGCTGCCAGCGGCCAATCCGGCCGCCGCCGTCGCGAGGAAGGTGCGTCGCTGCATGACATCTAGACCAACTGATTCGAGAAGCATACAAGTTCCCGAGAGTCAAAGAGCGGCTTGAGACTCCCTCGGGAGTCTTTTGTAGCGGCCGGCGTAGGGCCGGGCATGGACACACCGGCGCTTGAGACGCTCCTCGCTCCGGAGGCTATCGCCATCGTCGGCGCGAGTCCGGACGCCTGGTACGCGTCGAACCTCATTGAGCACCTCCAGACCTACGGGTACACGGGGTCGTTGTACTACGTGAATCCCTCACGCGAGCGGGTGTTCGGCGAACCCTGTTACGATTCGATTAGTGACGTACCGACGGTTGTCGACCTGGCGGTCATCAGTGTTCCCCGCGAGTACGTCGTCGAAACGGTACGCGAGGCCGGCGCGATGGGCGTCCCGAGTGCGCTGATCATCACCGCAGGCTTTAGCGAGGCAGACGACGAAGGCACCGCACTTGAGGCGGAGCTTGAGGCGGCAGTTGAGGAGACGGGGATAACCGTTTGTGGGCCCAACACGATCGGCTTCGCGAACACGCACGCCCAGACGGTCGCCTCGGCGGTGTGCTCGCGCCAGCCAGAACCGGGGTCGATTGGACTGGTGAGCCAGTCCGGAGCGCTCGCGTTTGCCACCTTCTTTGACCGCGGAGCCGATGAGGATCTGGCGTTTGCGTATGTCATCGCGACCGGCAACGAGGTTGATCTCTCGGTCACCGACTACGTCGAATATCTCGCCGACGACGAGCGTGTGGATGTTATCTGTCTGTATGTCGAGGGGATCGAACGCCCGCGTCGGTTTGTCGATGTCGCCACACAAGCGATCCAGAATGGCACGCCGGTCCTCGCCGTCAAGGTGGGACAATCGGCCGTCGCAAAGGAGGCCTCATTGTCACACACGGGGTCGATTGCCGGTGACGAGGCGGCGTGGGAGGCGGCCTTCAAGCGCGCCGGCATCGAGCGGGTTCCAGACATCCCCGATCTGCTCCATCGGGCACAGGCACACGCACGGCTTGATCCGGCCGACTCAAACAACGTCTGTATCGCCTCAACCAGCGGCGGACTGGCAACACTACTGGCCGATCTCGCCGCCGAACGGGGGCTCGCATTGCCACCAATCGAGGGTGCAACCGAGGAACGTCTCCTTGCGATGGAGGAGTTGCTCACCTTCGGATCGGTGCACAACCCGGCGGACATCCGCGGGTACGGCGCTGATGTCCTTGAGGAGATCGCCGATATTCTCTTCGCTGATGACCGGTTCGACGCCTATGTGTTTGCCGTTGCGCTGTCTGCCGTCGACGAGGATGCCGCCGATATCGCCGCACAGATGCGGGCAATCCAAGAGCGCGCAACAGATCCGGTGGTGTTTCTCTGGACCGGACGGAAGGCGCCTACGTCGGACAGCGACGAGCCACTACCCTTCGAGACGGTACGAGAAGAGGCGGCGTTGTACTACGATCCGGCCACCTGTCTCGACGCTGTCGCCTCACTCGTCAAGGCCGGCCAGCCAGTCCCGGAGACGCCCGCGCTGACCGACACCTCAGACATTAGCCGCGAGATGCCGTCTGTCCCGTCCGATACGGTATTGACCTGGCAGGAGGCCGAGGCTCTTCTTGAGGCGGTCAGTATCGATCTCGTCGAAACCGTCCACGCGGCCGATGCCGCCACTGCCACGGCGTACGCCACAGAGCGTGACACAGAGGTCGTCCTGAAAGTCGACAGCCGGGCGATCCCGCATCGGACCGATGCCGGCGCCGTCGCCGTCGGGGTCTCGCCTGGGGCAGTCGAGTCACAGTTCGAGCAGGTCATTGCTAACGCCACCGCACACGCTCCCGAGGCGGACATCGAAGGCGTCCTCGTACAGCCGCTGATCGATCCGGCCGACAAAACCGAGGTACTCGTTGGGGTCCATCGCGATTCCGGATTCGGGCCGGTCCTAACGGTTGCCCCGGGCGGCACGGCCGTTGAGACGGTTGGCGCCGACGCGTCGGTGACACTTCTGCCGCCGGTTGACGCCGAGACAGTCGCACAGCGGCTTCATGAGAGTACCATCGGCGCACGCATCACCGATGACCGGGGACAGCCGGCGGGCGATCTCGATGCCCTTGCTGACCTCATCGCACGCGTCGGCCGACTCGTCACGGCCGACGATGCGCCGCCGATTGCGGAGTTGGATCTCAACCCGGTGTTCGTCGGTCCTGAGGGCGTCACGGTCGTCGACGCGCTGATCCGGACAGGCAAAGGCGTCTGATCGACCGATGGTTTAATTATCCGCACGCCAACCAGAAGGTGTGCCGATCGAACACGCGACGATCCGTGAGGCCGTCGCTCGGAACTACTACCTGACGGCCGTTGACCTGCCGCGGGACGCCGAATTGGTGCTAGAGGAGGCAATCGAGGCCGAGGGGAACGATGAGGCCCAGCGGGTCATGGAGAGTATGCTCGAAAACGCCCGGACAGCCCGGAGTGAAGGGATGTCTCTGTGTCAGGACAACGGCGTCAACGAGCACTTCCTGCGGATCGGGTCAGAGGTTGATCTCGCCGAGGGTGTCAATCTTGAGACCGCCATCGCCGACGGTATCCGTCAGGCGACCGAAACGGTGCCCCTGCGCGCATCGGTTGTGCACCCGACAACCCGGGAAAACCGCGGGGACAACACCGCCCGCGACGTGCCCATTTTGCATACCGAATACGTCGAGGGGTCAGACGCACTTGAGATCACGACCATCGCGACCGGCTTCGGCTCGGAGAATCAAAGTCAACTCGCGATGCTGCCGCCATCGGAGGGCATCGAGGGAGTCAAGGACTTCGTTGTCGATGCGATCAAGCAGGCCGGCGGCAAGGCCTGCCCGCCATATACGGTCGGCGTCGGCGTCGGTGGAACATTCAACGAGGTAGCCAACCAGGCCAAACGGGCCTGTGCGCTGCGGTGGTGTGGCGACGCCCACCCCGATCCCGAAATCGCCGCGATGGAGACCGAACTCAAGGCGCGGATCAACGACACCGGAATCGGCCCGATGGGCATCGGTGGCGAGACCACCGCACTAGCAGTGCACGTCAATGTGACCGGAACGCATATCGCCGGTAACCCGGTCGCCGTCAAGCCGATGTGCCATCCGCGGCGGCGCTTTACCGTCCGAATCGAGAACGACAACTCCTATGTGTTCCGTGACCGCTTTGAGGGTGCTGACCACCCGGAGGCCCGGGTTATTGAAGCGGAGGCGCTGCGCACATGAGTACGCGGCTGTCGGCCCCGCTCTCGGAGCGTGACGTGCGGGCGCTTGAGCTTGGTGAGACAGTCTATATCGACGGTCTCGTGTACACGATGCGGGATGCCCAGCATATTCGCGCACAGGAGTATCTTGAGGCTGATCGGCCGTTGCCGGTTGATCTCGCCGGGCAGATCGTGTATCACTGCGCGCCGGCCTACCGCGAGACCGACGACGGATACGAGATTCTCGCCGGCGGGCCGACCACCAGCGAGCGGTGTAACTTCTTTGCGCCGACGCTCATCGAGGAGTTTGGCGTCCGGGCACTTGCCGGTAAGGGCGGCATGGACGCCGACACGCGAGCGGCCATGGCCGAACACGGCTGTGTATACCTCACCGTCCCGAGCATCTCGGCGATGATCGTCGACGCCATCGAGGATGTCGAGGGGCGCTACTGGCCGGACCTACACGCTGAGTCAATCTGGGTCTTCCAGATGGACGACTTCGGGCCGTTGACCGTGACGATGGACGCCCATGGCAACGACCGCCGAGAGGAGACCGGCGACGAATCCATCGGAACAACCTACTCGACCTGAAAGAGCACAACAGGAGGCCGGTTACTCGGCCCAATCAGGGTTCACGCGAGGCGGAGTGAAGATATCAACACCACGGACGGTCGCTTCGCCCTGATTTTCGGCGGCGTGTGATTCACCGCCGGGAATAACGTAGCTCTCGGCAGTGGAAATTCGGTGGGCCCCGCCGTCAAGGACGAACACAAGCTCGCCCTCGTAGACAAAGCCAGCCTGTTCGTGGGGATGGTCGTGCGTCGGAACAGTCGCCCCGGGCTCGATCCGGAAATGCTGGACGTTCATCTGCTCGCCGGCGGCGAGAACCGCGAGGTGAACACCATCGACGACCTCCGTTTCGTCGGTCAGCGGAACGTGATCCATGCGGAGACTATGCCAGCGAGCGTCAAGGACGTTGTCACCGACACGAGATGGTCGATCGACAGGTTTGACACCCTCTCCGCGCTGAAGCAGAGGGGTTGCGTCTGTTCAGCGTATAATACCGCGACCGTTGCGAATGGTCCGGAACAGCTTCGTGAACGAACAGATAGCTTTTTGATCACGACAGCATATTTCTACTGAATGAGGGCAACGCTGGTACAGGATGGAAAAAATGACCTGCCAGAAGTTATCCGGTCCGTCGCCGCAGAGCCATCGGTCAACGGTGTTGGGGTCTTTGCCGCCGCGGGGAGCAATCCGGTGTCCGATCGGTTCGACGCCGCATTAACGGAGTTGTCAGTGCCGGTCTTCGGCGGGATCTTCCCGGAGGTGCTCTATCAGGGGAAACGAACGGCCGACGCGGCCGTTGTAATCGGACTGACGGTTGAGCCAACGGTCTCAATCATTCCGGATCTCAGCGGTCCCGAGGCCGCGTTTGACGCGCACCTTCCGACAGGGGTGCCGGACGATGGGACTGCGTTCGTGCTTGTCGATGCCTACGCGGACCGCGTTGAAGACTTCGTCGCGGAACTCTTCTCGAAGTATGGCGTTGATCTTTCCTATCTGGGCGGAGGAGTGGGGTCGCTCAACTTGAAACAACAGCCCTGTCTATTCACCGACAACGGGGTCCGCGAGGACGCTGCCGCCTTCGTGACACTCGATACCACGACCAGTCTCGGTGTGCGACACGGGTGGAAAGACATTGCCGGGCCGCTACGCGTGACCGACGCTGACGGCCCAGCCCTCGCCGAATTGAACGGCGAGCCAGCCTTCTCCGTGTACAAGCAGATTGTTGAGGAGGACGCCGAGGTGACACTCAACGCGGACAACTTCTTTGAGGTCGCCAAGCGATACCCGTTCGGCATCAGCCGGCTCGACGGCGAAACGATCGTTCGCGATCCCTTTGAGGTGACCGACGACGGAACGCTCACCTGTTTTGGCGATATTCCCGAGGACGCGTTCCTGCACGTCCTAAAGGGTGAAGAGGACGCACTGATCGACGCCGCAGGTGAGGCTTACGCCGCCGTTGCCGACGCACGCACCGAAGAGACGGCTGTACTCTTTTTCGACTGCATCTCGCGGGTGCTCTATCTCGAGTCGGCCTTTGAACGTGAACTCAACGCCATCGGCGACGCCGACCACCCGGATGTCGGTGCGTTGACCATCGGCGAGATTGCCAACGATGGAGAGGGCCACCTAGAGTTCTACAACAAGACCGCAGTGGTTGCCGTCACGGAGTCACTGTAGCATGCCAAGCGACCTCTCACAGGAGACTATTCAGGTGCTCTATGAGATTTCGCTGGCTATCAGCCCACGGTCGGACGTCGAATCGACGATCGAAACGGCAGTATCGACCTACTTGCAGAAGCTCAACTGTTCGGCGGCTGCGGTGTTGCAACCGCTTGGTGCGCCGACGGAGGGCGCACAACGAGAGGTCGTCACGACGCTCCCAGAGCAGTACATCCTCGCCGACATTATCGAGGAGACGCGCGACCGATTACCGGAGACACCAGCGGAGGTCAATGCGATGCTTCCACTCGTTGACGAGGTTGAGTCAGGAATGCATCGCCACGTCATGGCGCTGCCTGACTACGGGGTGTTACTGTTGCTCAAGCGGGGACCGCCACTCGCCGAGGACATCACGCTGTCGCTCCCGGATGTAAACGAGAAGCTCGCCACCGCCTGTAACCGCGTTGCGGTGCAAAAACAGTACGAAACGCAGTATCGAAACCTGTTCCAGGAGGCCCCGGTTATGTTCGTCCGGACGCAGGCGACCGAGGACGAGCCGGTCATCGCGGACTGGAATACTAGATTCGCCAAAAAACTCGGGTACACCGATAAGGATCTGCAGGGTCGTCCACTAGCGGAGTTATACGCCGAGCAGTCGAGGGAGAAACTACTTGACGGTGGCTACACCGACGCGCTTGAAAACCGACTCGGGACCGTAGAGCGGGTATTGCGGACGAACAACAGCAAGGAGATCATCACAAAGATGCGTGCAACTCCTCACTACGATGCTGACGGGGCAGTGCTAGGAACACGCATGCTCTTCATCGACGTGACAGAGCTCAAGCGGCGGAAGGTGCAGGTCAGCGTGTTGAACCGGGTGCTCAGGCACAACATCCGGAACGATCTCACGGTTATCCAAGGGCGACTCGACATGGCGAAGGCCGAAGGCGACACCGCAACGCATCTTGAGGACGCCTATGAGAAGACAGAGGAACTCATCTCAAGCGCCAAGAAGGCCCGACACATCCAGCGGCTCATCGACAACCCCGAGGTGCGCCAGCACGATGCCGGCGAGTTCGTCGACTTCATGATCTCCCGGGCACGGACGGAGTTTCCCGACGCAACGGTCAGAGCGGACATCGAATCCGGTCCTGTGCCGGTGCTGGCATCGAACGGCCTCCAACACGCGCTTTGGGAGCTGATCGAAAACGCCGGTCAGTACGCCGGCGAGACCCCGATTATCGAGGTGACAATGAGGCGAGATGAAGACACCGCAAGAATCACGATTGCCGACGACGGGCCCGGGATCTCGCCGGCCGAACACGAGGTGCTCGAAGCAGGGATGGAGTCGGAGATCGAACACGGAAGTGGGCTTGGTCTATGGCTCGTCCACTGGGTGATTGATCGCTCCGGTGGCGAGGTGCGCTTTGAGCAGGATAACGGAACGGTCGTGACCGTGACCCTTCCACTCGCTGAGAGGGACGATTGATCTCGTTCGGCGGTGAAGCCGAGGACTTTCGCCTCGGTACTGCTGTAAGTCTCACTTACGACGTGCTCGCAGTTCGTCTTGGAGGTCCTCAAGTGTCATATCCTCGGCCGCGAGTGCAACAAGAAGGTGATAGACGATGTCTGCCCCCTCGTGGGCGATTGCCTCCTGGTCTGAGTCTTTCGCGGCAAGAATGAACTCGGTGGTCTCCTCACCGAGTTTCTCAAGGACGTAATCGGTGCCCTTCTCGTGGGTAAACAGCGACGCCGTATAGGAGTCCTCCGGGAGCTCGCGCTTGCGCTCTTCGATGACCGCGAACAGCTCCTCAAGCACAGGATCGGACACATCGGCCATACCAACCGGAACGGCAAGCACGGTCAAATAGTCGGCGTTCGTCCCCTACCGGTCAGGCTCGTGCAGTTCGATGTCCGCGACAATGTCGTAGGGGTGACGACCCTTGCGAATGCCATCAAGCATCCGAAAGGCATCCCCCGGCGCGAGAAAGTGCTCGGTAACCGCCTGGCCGAGTGGCGTCGGCGCGAGGCCATCAATAAACTCGTATTCAAGGAGTTTGCCGATGGCGTGTTTGGTGGGAACCTCGCCGACCATCCGTTCGGTGATCTGTTTGGTTGCCGATCCACCAACGGCGACGTTTGCAAGTGTCTCCTCGATTGCGGCCGACTCGTCGTAGACCGGACGGACAGGTTCCATCTCGCCTTTCAGCAGCTTGAAGGCCACCTCGTCCTCGGTCATCTCCATCGACCCGTGGTATGCCCCGTCGGGTTCGACCAGCAGGTAGACCGTGCCGCGGTCGTGGTAATCGGGGCGACCGGCCCGGCCGAGCATCTGCTCGAACTCCTGGACGGAAAGCCACTCGATGCCCATCGCCAGGGCATCAAAAATCACCTGCGAGGCGGGGAAGTCGACACCAGCGGCTAGGGCGGCGGTCGTCACGACCGCCGCAAGATCCTGATCGGCAAACTGACGCTCAACCTGTTTGCGCCGGCCGTAATCGAGCCCGGCGTGATACGGCGCCGACTGATACTCCAGTCGTCGGGAGACTTCGTGACACCGGCGTCGGGAGTTGGTAAAGATGATTGTCTGGCCCCGATAGCCCTTCGAGGACTCCTGATCGAACTCGCGTTTGACTAGCCGGTTGGCGATGTCGACTTTCTCAGGCCCATCGGCGAAGGTGAGGTGGCGCTCGATAGGAATCGGTCGATCTTCGAACTCAATCAGCGTCGCCTCAAGCGCGGTCGCCAGCTCCGCGGGATTTCCGACCGTCGCCGACAGATAGATCCACTGCGCGCCGTCGTATCCGGCGGTCTCCTCGGCGCGGCGCTCGCAGTAGTGTTTCAGCCGGGCGATCAGCCCATCAAGACGGTGTCCCCGACCGGGTTCTTTGATCGTGTGGACCTCGTCGATCACGACCGTGCCGACATCACCAAGATCGTGGCCAACCCGGAGGGCGTGATCGATCCCCTCGTAGGTGCCGACGATGACATCCGCGGAGGGATCGAACTCCGCTCCGCTGTCCCGGACCCGACTGCCCCCAACGCGAATCGTCACATCAACGATGTCACCGTACTGGTCGGTGAAGTCCTGGTACTTCTGGTTGGCCAGTGCGACCAGCGGGACGAGAAACAGGAGTTTACCGTCGCCACGGAGCACCCGATCCAAGCCTGCAAGTTCACCAACAAGGGTCTTTCCGGTCGCCGTTGCTGACACCACCAGTTGGTCAGTTCCATCGAGGACCCCACCGTCGACCGCGAGACTCTGGACCGGGAGGAGTTCGTCAAAACGGGTTTCAAGGATGTCCCCAAGGTCAGGGTGGAGATCAAGATCCGTGACAGGAATCGGATCAACCGCCTCGGCGGTCGCCGAGATGGTGTCGAACTTTGTCAACTCGGGATCGAGTTGGCCCTTCAGCAGATCCGTGATCCGTCCGAGATCCTGCACGTCATAAAGGAGGTCTTCAAGCCGATCCCGGGCTGCCGCGGTGATATCGCCGTGATAGGCGAGTTCGCGTTCGAGTTGCTCACGCGCGCAATCCCGACAGATATGATCCTCGCCATCGACGATCGCTGTCTCGGTGGTAATTGGCGAGTATCGACCCGCCTGCGCGCAGTACCGGCAGGTCCGGACAGCCGTCGCTTCGAGTTGGTAGGCGTCGAGAAGCGCCGTCAGCTCCGCTCGCCCCGCCGCGGAGGTCTGCTCGGAGATACGAATCCGGTCGGCATGGCGGGCGAGATCGACGAACTCGTCGGGGTCACGCGGACGCTCCTCTGACTCACGCTTGAGAAGAAACCGCCCCGGGCGGGGACCGGCGTCGGTGTCCTTGACCTCAAGGATCCCACGAAACAGGCGCGCCCCATCGCGTGTCGGAGCGACCAGATAGCCACGATCAATCTCGTGGAGAAAGAGCGTCTCGACGGCTGGAGCCTGCTCTGACACGCACACCAGTAGGTGGGTGATGTACTTAGGTTTGGGCAAACGCGGCGGCGATCAGGCCGACAGACGAGTGGTCGCCGCACGGAACAGTCCGTCGAGTAACTCCGGCGTCGTCGGGTGATACGCCCGATCCGGAAGTTCCCGGACATCGAGACCGGTCTCAACGGCCACCTGCATCGTCTTAACCATGACATCGGCGTGATAATGCAGACCCTGGTAGCCCAGCACCGTCCCGTCAGTCGCATCAACGACGAGTGTCGCCCGTCCGTGTGGGGCGTCTTTGACGCGGAAGACCCCATCGTCAGCTGCCGCCCGCGAGACGACGATCGTCTCACGATCAAGGGCTGCCGCCTCCTCGGCGGTCATCCCGATCCGAGCGTAGGGATAAACCCCGAGTCCGGCGAACGTGACCCGGTGGGGCGTTGTGGTGTACTCCGTTAGTGGATCGCCACGGGCATGCGCGAGGATGTTGTCAGCCGCGAGGTGGCCCTCCTCTTTGGCGACGTGCAAGATTGGCCGCTGGCCGTTGGCATCACCTGCAACAAACACCTGCGGATTCGATCGGGTCTGTAGCGTCGGCTGCACCCAGTCAGAGCTTGGAGTCATGTCGGTCGTTTCAAGCCCGAGACGATCAAGTGCCGGACGTCGTCCGGTGAAGGCGAATAACTCGTCGGCAGTAATGGTGTATCGGCCATCCGGTCCGGTCACCTCCAGTCGGACGCCATCGTCATCGGTCGGTTCGACCGCTCGCTCGATCGTTTGGGTATGAATGTCGATATTGAATGACTGCTCGTAGAGGTCCAGCAGCTCGTCGCCGTATACCGGGTCGGCGTAATCAAGGGGCCGCTCGTCGTGCTCAATGACAGTGACATCAACGTCGCCCACCTCACTGAGATACGGCGCCATCTCGACGCCGACGGCGCCAAAGCCCATGATAACCGCTGAGTCGGGGAACGTCGTCCGCTCAAGAAGCTCGGAACTCGTCGTCGGATCAACCGTCTCGATACCGGTAAGATCGGGTAACGACGGGGTTGATCCGGTCGCGATGACAATATAATCCGGGGTGAGTCGCTGATCGCCAACGGCGAGCGTCCGATTATCAACGAACCGAGCCGAGTCCTGAAGGAAGGTGATGTCAGACGCGTCGGTCAACGCCTGGACGGCTGCCTGCCGATGAGCGGCAAACTCGCTGATCTGAGCGTTCTTGCGTTCGATGGTACGCTCGCGATCAACCGACGGCGTCCCCACAAGACGGTCGTCCACGCGGGCTTGGTGCCGATGGGCGCCCGCAGACAAGACGGCCTTCGAGGGCATACAGCCACGGAGGATGCACAGTCCGCCGGGATCACCGTCATCAATCAGCGTCAGTCGGACCGCATCGTGCTCGGCCAGTCGCTGTGCGACCGCCACTCCGGCACTTCCGTATGCACCGACGACCGCGACGTGGATCATGAATTGAACACGGCTTCCATCCGTATCAGTTGTTGCAAATACGATTTCTTTATTCAGTCTGCGGCGTGATTTTTTCGTGCCGATTCTCCCGTCACACATGAGTTATCTCACCCGGTGACCTTCGTCTTTTCCTCTGAGTTCTGACACTAATTCGAGCGGGGTTCGACGGGCTTCACTCGAAGCTCTCCGAAGCCGTACTTCGAGTGACTGCCGACCCGGAGGATGCCGCTCTTCGCGGTCTCCACCGGGCGGTCGCCCTCGTACTTCACGACCTGCCCGTGGTCCACCGTCTGGAGCTTGTACACCTCGCGTTGCTCCAGCACCTTCTCCTCGCGTTCACGGAGATCGCGGCGGTCCTCCTTCCACCACCACGGCACGTCTTGGTCGTGAGCGTTCGGGTACTCCGACTCCAGCACGAACGGCGTCACGAGTTCGAGGATGAACGCCTCGCCGTCTTCGAGGCGGGAGTAGTCCAGGGCCTCCAGGTCAACGACCTGCGTGTCTTTCAGCCCCGTGATGCCGTAGCCGTAGTTGCGCTTCCCGCCGAACTGGAGGCCGTCCAGGACGCTCTCATCGAGCGGGAGGACATCGTCCCGGTCGGTGTGCAGGTACGCGTTGATGTACCACTTCGTCGTCTGCTGTTGCTTCCGCGCGTCGTCGGGCTTCCCCATGATGGTCTCGTGGGAGAGCGCCGGGTGGCCGCTCTGCACGCGGATGTCGTGCGTGTTCAGCGCGTCTCGCGGCCGGGATTCGAGGAGCCACGAGTGCGACGCCTGCCGCATCAGGAACAGATCGTCGTAGGCCTCGACGTCGGGCAGGCCGCTCCCGAGGTACGGCCGGATACCGCTCTGCGAGTACTCCTCGGGGAACGTCCCGAACTGGCCGGGCACGAAGACGCCGTGACTCGCGTTCAGGTGGCGGTGGACGTCGTGCGGGAGTTGCTGACCGAGCGCGTGCATGATGGCGTTCCCCGAGACGTAGTACGGGTGGCCGATGTAGTCCATCTCCAGCTCCCACTGGACTTGCTGGATGCGCGTCATCGGTCGAACGCCTCCCGGAAGTCCTCGATGTACTGGAGCGCGGTGGACCACGCGCCGATCCGGCGGAGGTTCGCGTCCAGCACCATGTCGTACTTGTCGTGAGCGGCATCGAGCGGGTGCGCGGTCAGCCGGTTCCACGTCGAAGCCCACGACCGCCACGGCCGACTCCCGAGACGGGACGACGGCCGCCCGTCTGCGCTCTCGTCGATTCGGAGTGCGAAGTTCTCGCCTGCGTAGACCGTCCGGTGGGGCACGATCTCCCCGGCGCGGTCCACGACCAGGTAGAGATCGGCGAACTCGTGGCCATCGCGGTAGTTGTCGAGTAGGGCCGCCACGAGCAGGGTGTGGTACTTCAGGCTCGTGTACGGGTAGTAGACACTCTCGTTGAACGCCGAGACGACGTCGCTCTCCAGCCACGCCCGATGCATGGCCGCCGGGTCGTCTTCGGTCAGGAGCGACCTCACGGCGCTCTCCACACCGTTGCGCGTGAACTCCTCGGGGTCGTACCGACTCTCGCCCTCAATGAGCGATAGCCGGTAGAGCGTCTCGTGGTTCTCCACTGTCTGCTCAGGCTGGCCGTTCGGCCGGCTGAGCGCCGACGCATCGCCGTCCGCACCGTGGGGAACCGTATGGTTCACCGGCACGCCCGCGAACGTCTCCGGGGCGTAGTCGTGTGGCTGCCCGTTCATCTTGTGAGCATCGTGGCGGTACGCGGCGACCATCACGTCCTGGCCGCCGTCGCCCTGGAAGTCGCTGAGGCTGGCGTTCTCGGCCATCTACGGTCCCTCCGCGATACGGTCTTCCAGCGCCTCCACGAACGCCGGGCGGTACTCCTCGGTCCACAGATTGTCCTTTTCGTCCATCTTGTTCGTGTTGCCCTTTCCACGGTCGAAGACGCGCTTCAGCTCGCGCTCGTTGTAGAGCGGGTTGATGAGGTGGCAATCGACGATCCCCGCGCCGAAGTTCCGAGCGCCACCGAGCTGGTGCATGAAGTCCGTCTTGTGAGCATCGAGGAAGTCGATACCCTCGGCCAGAAGGCCGACGAACTCCGGTTTCACCTCTCGGAAGGAGAGGTGCCAGCAACCGTCCAGATTCGCCACAGCGTCCACCTCAGCGTTCCGAAGCGGTTCGCGGTTGTCCTCCCGATTCCGGGAGACGATATTCCGGTTCAACCGCCGGTAGTGACCTTCGGCCTGTCCGCGCGTGTAGTCCACGCTGGAGCGGACGGGGTTAAACTTGATCGGTCGCCGCATCACCTTTCCCGGCTGGTTGCCGAAGCCGCCAAAGAGGTCGAAGACCACACAGCCGTCGTCTTCTTTCGGGTCGTCGGTACACGTGCCTTTCTCGTGGTAGCCGTCATCGAGGTCGCGCTCGTAGACGTCCTCCTTCATGAAGTTCGCGTTGGCTTCCCCCGGGATGACAGGCGGTGCCGTCGTAGTCGTGGACGACTTCCTCCATCCCGTGGCGGAGCCAGCCCGAGAGCGGGAAGGCGGGGATGATGCCGCCGATCTGGTTCTGCGGGTCGTCGTCCTCGTAGTTCCCGTTGCTGGCGTGGTGCCGGTCGGTCATGATGCTGTCTCCGACCACCAGTAGGTCGGTTTGAATTCGTACGAAAACGTCCTTCTCGATGTCTTCAATCATAATTTTGTGAGGGTTAGCGTGCTTCAAGCGCCGCTTCGAGAGCCTCTGCCGAGGGGTACGAAACACCGCCGACTTCGTACTCGTGGAACGTATCGCCGTCGTCCGTGCGGACGATGCGAGCGGTCACGCTGGCGTCACTGGTCTGCATCGGCCACCTCCGACAGAGTCGCCGCCAGTTGTGCTGGCGTCTTCAGCCGGTCGCTTCCTAACTCACCTTCGCCCACAGCAGGCTCGTCGATTCGGTCGGCTACGTTGTCGCTGGTGTCCATCTCGTAGTTCCACGCTTCGGGGTTCTCCGCCCGCCACTGCTTGGTGTCGCGGGCGGCCTCGATGAGCCAGCGCCCGAACATTTCAGCGCGGTCAACATCGAAAGAGATGGACGTTTCAACGTCTCCTTTCCTGATTTTTAGGCTGATTCCCATCCCCCACTGGAGCGCGTGCTGGTAGAACTCCAGCTCCGTGACGCCGCCGAAGTCTTCGGACTCAGCTCGCGTCGATCTACTCCAGGTCTCCGGGGCATAGATCCCGGTGAGCGCATGGCCGGTACCGCCCTTCATCCGGCGCGTGTTCGGGTAGTCGTTGCTCAGGTCGGGCGATTCGTGGACCTCGTCGGTGGATTCCGCCGACCCTTCACCGCTGACAATCGGGACACCAGCAGTGGCGGCCGCGGCCGTTCCGAGGAACTTCCGCCGAGACACGCCGCCGTCTGTGGCGACCTCGCGCTTGAGACCAACGTGGTCATCGAGGCCGTTGCACACCACGCCGTCACGGTGGCGGAGGAGTAAGTCGGCCACTGCGTCGTCATCCAGCCCGTCGCCGGCGGCCTGCCACAGGTTCTCCTCGATGATCGCGTCATCCTTGTTGGTAATGCGATTTCTTGAATCAGGTTGACCGGTCGATGCGTCAGTCGTGTCGGCACGTTCTTGTGCCGCGACGTTGGATTTCTTCATGCTTCGTGTGCTCCACGAAGCGCGGGGTCGGTGCCTTCAACACCGGCCTCACCTTCTGAGGCGTCCCGCGCTTCTTACCACTGACAAGGGATGGGTACTACTTAGTCTTTATGCTGAGCAAAATGCAGAGCATTATGTTGGGAAAAGCATTAGGCATATGGCTGAGAATTATGCCCTGTGACATAGAATGCAGGAACAACAGATGGTCAACGAGAATTACGAACCGAATGAGCGCGAAGAAATCGTGCTCGAACTCTTCAAGCAAGGGCGAGACTCTGGAGATCCTTGGGGGCGAGTAAACCCCCTGTATCTCCGCGAAAACGCTGATTTAGACAAGGGGCAGGTTGAGTACGCACTCCGGAATCTGAAAAACGCAGGGTGGGTCAGGCAACTAAACCGTGGCGGTCTCTACGAACTGGTTGACGATCCGCGCGACGACTGAGCGACAGTTCTTTGAGTACCACCCGCGTACCACGGCGTATGAGCACGGACGCGGGAGACAACGGCGACGGGGACATGGTGAAGTTGAACGTGAAGGTCCCGAAGCGGCTTCTTGAAGAGATCGACGAACTGGCTGAGGAACTGGAGTACACCAACCGCTCGGAGTTCATCCGTGAGGTTCTGCGCGACACCACGGAGCCGATTCTGACACCCGGCGCGCAGGAGGGCGTCTCGGAAGGCTACGCGGACGTTGCAGCGGGGCGGACGATGTCCACGGACGAGGCCCGCGAACGCCTCGGTATCGACAACTGAGGGCCGAACGGTGGCTCACGAGGTCGTTCTGACGGAGACGTTGGTCGAAACGCTGGAACAGTTCGAGACCGATGATGCCGAGCGGATCATCACCAAGCTGGAGGACATCGGCGACTTCCCGGACCACTTTCTCGACCGGCTGAAGAACCATCCCGGCTACAAGCTTCGCGTCGGCGACTTTCGCATCCTGATCGATTGGGACAAGGACAACGAGGTGATCTACGCCATCGACGCCTTCGAGCGGAAGAAGGAGTACCGCGAACTCGGCAAGTACCGAGAAGTGTGGGGGAGCTGGAGAGACGACGAGTAGGAGGTGACACGACGTGGCAAAGGAGAAAGACGAGGACGCCGACCGTGAGCCCGAGTCGAAGGGTGAAATCCACGAACGGCGGCAGGAGAAGGCGAAGATTTCAAGCCGGTACAGAGAAGCCGAGAGGAAGCTACCCGACGACCCGCGCGACGATCCTTGGGCGTACACGGGCCTTTTGACCCGAAACCCGGCCAAGAACATCACGCCGCCGCTGTGGGAAGCTATCGAATCAGAGGTCTACCGCGTCTACAATTGGTCGGGTGCTGAAGAGCAGAACACCCGATTGGATTTCTCCAGCCCGTGTGACTGATAGGGGTCACTGAACACCCGGATATGTGGCTTTAGATTCAGAGGAATAGTTCTTCGAGCAGAATAGAGAAGCGTTGCTTGACGCGTCTTACCTCGATCTCAGATACTTCACCCTCCTTGTGGTGAGCCATCCAAACACGCTCAGTATTCATCTGTCGCAACGCTTCAGAAGTGGTTTGCTTGACTTTCCCCGTTTCTTCGATTTCTTCAATCAACCGTTTGAACCCTTTTCCCCGTCCATACCCTTCTTCTTCCATCAAATCGCGGTTCTCCATCTCTGCAATGTAGCAGATGATAGCCCACTCTATACCGTGGACGTAGGCGCAAATCGCTGGCCGAATGAGGGAATACCGGAGGGCTTCGTCTGCGTCATCGGCGAACTGAGTTACGTAAGAGCCATATTTGTATTCCTGAAGCTGCTTACGGAGATGCTGTTCTAACGTCGGTTCGTGGTTTTCAGCACGAGTGAACGGTTCTCGGAGGATACTAAATCCGACTTCTGTCGCAATATCTCGTAGTTCACTCTTGCAGGTTCTTACTGCACTCTTGGGGTTTGCGTCCTCGAAATCCCCACTCAGTCGGTCTAATTTATCTCAAGAGCAGGGATGCATTCGACTTCCACGACATACCCTTCGTCACCGTTTTCCCACGAGGTTGGGATGAATCTGAATTTGATACGATACGGATGGTTATGGCGCGTCCCTTTCAGCGCCTCAATTGCTTGTTCAGCCGTCTTATCTGCCTCATTCGCTAACCCGAGCTTATGCTTCAACCTCCACCACAACCCCGGCGAGGGCTGAGGATTTTGGAGCATATATTCCCAGACTCGTTGACCTTGATGTAGTATGTCGTATCCGCGTCTGTTCATTACGTCCGTGAGTTGTAGCTGAGCAGAACTGGGAGACCGGTTACCGTTGTCCTGTATAAAATAGAACTCTGCCTCCACCTCTAATTCGTCCGGGTCAAGAGAGTGTTCCGCCATCTATTGAGTAAACAAAACAGACCCGTTCCCTTATTGTTACCCTCGGTTCGGGCGGTAGTGTTCAGATAAGCTGGTTTCATGCGAAAGCGAACGATCTGAGCCAATGGTCGGCTGTTTCTGCAGCGGCGTGACTAAAAAAGTTTGAGAACGAAGACGTTCTACGTTTTACATCACAAAAGACACGTTCAACACTGTTCCGATTTCCAGCGCGTTCGTGTCTGTAATCGAGGCCGTGCCGATTGCAGGCGTCTTTCAGCGAGTGCGATCCATCGATGAGAAACACCGCGTCGTCAACAGCGTGTTTCTCACGCAGTTCGTGAAAGAACGCGTGAGCGATGACCGAATTAGTCGTCGGCTCAAGCTTTGTATGGAGTAATTCGTTTGTTTCAGGATCAACAGCAGCATACAGCCAGTATCGCTCGTTGTCGAGTCGGATCACGGTTTCGTCAACCGCAACGTGATCCGGACTTTGTCCCATTCTGGGCTGTAGATCGGCTTTGTGAACCCAGTTGTGAACTGTTGAACGAGCGCGTTGGACACCGAATACCTCAAGAATAGAAACAGTATTCGAAAGCGATAGTCCAGCAAGATGCAACTGAATACTAAGCTTCATCAGAAATCGCGGTGTCGCTTCTCGCTCCACAAACGCTAAGTCGATCTGGTCGATACTACCGCTGAGACGTTCGTTTTCGGGCATAGACACTTTGAAAACGCCACGCCTCACTCTTCAATCCTTATCTGAACACCGCCGTTCGGGCACTCGCCAGTGTGGAGGAGGGAACGCGGGTGGCACACGTTCACCAATATGTCCGACTGACTCGCTCGCCGTAGCCTCCGAAGTGAGCCAGCCACTCTGGTACGACGAGCAGGGCCTTGGCCCCACAAGAGGGTATGTGCTGGAGGGGCACAAAGCCACCGCCCTATTCAACTAGAATCAGGCGCGAGAAACCACAAAGCGACTGCTTATGCCACAATAGCGTTTTGGAGTTGGCGGCCCGTAGACTAACTTTACCGATGCGACCAAAGATACCGGATTCGCTCGCCCGCCGAGTCGAAGCCTTCTGCAAAGACGGCGGGTATGCGACGGCGAGCGAGTTGATCTGAAGGCCAAATTGACTGTCTTCTTATGTGTGTATGGACGGCGGTATTCCTCTTGCTCTGAGCCCTTCTGATACCGACCAGAGCTTGGAAGCACTACTGAATAGAATAGGCGTGTTTTCAACTACTGGTATGGATGCACTGTTACCGGGCACGGTCCGGCCGGTCAGGAACGGCGGCCCTCACTCGCGCCGATCGTGACCCGGATAGTCGCGCTCGAACCGGGCGGCGATCTCGTCGGTCTCAAGTTCAATAACGGTCGGACGACCGTGCGGACACGTATAGGGGTTCTCGCAGGCGTCAAGGTCCAAGAGCAGTTGCTGGATTGAGCCGTCGGTCAGGGCGGTGTTGCCGGTGATCGCCGGGGCACAGGCCAGATCGGCGATTGCGTCGGCAGCGATAGCCTCGATACGATCGGATCCGTCGGTGTCCGCCGTCAGCACCGCGTCGAGAACGTCATAGAGGTGCTCCGGGGCGAGCGTATCACCAAACAACGCCGGGACCGTCCGGACGAGCACCTCCGTCTCCGAGCGCTCAGTGTGAAAGCCCAGTCGGGCTAATGCATCCGCCATAGCATCGAACGCCTCGGCTTCGGCCGGGGTCAACTCAAGGGTGACCGGTTCGGCCAGTGTTTGGATCTCCGTCTCGCCTTCGAAGGCGGCGAGCAGTCGCTCGTAGTGGATCCGCTCGTCGGCGGCATGCTGGTCGATTAACACCAGGCCCGTGTCGGACGCGGCGACGACGTACGTATCAGCAAGCTGGCCCAACACGCGAAGCGCTGGGAGTCCGTCCAGCTCAAGACTGTGTGTGTCCTCACCGTCGAGTGTCTGCTGGCTGGTATCGGAGAACTTCTGAGCAGGCGGGGTGTCAGGAAGGCGTGATGATGTCGGCGCCGAGGTGGGCTTGGTGGTTGCTGAGGGTGGATCCGATGTCGATGACGGCGAGTCAGTGGAGGGAGTCTCAGATGGACCGGTGTGCTCAAGATCAACGCTCGTCTCCTCGGGAGAGGACACCCCACGAGGGGCACTAGATCGAAGGTCGCCGGCGTCAACAAGTGTCTCGCGGACGGCCGATTCGACCGCCGTCTCGACAGCGTCCGCATTACTGAATCTAACGGCGAGTTTGCGCGGGTGTACGTTGGCATCAACCGCATCCGAGGGAAGCTCTAAAAAGAGCGTCGCGATCGGATACCGGTCGGCCGCCAGTTGTCCCCCATAGCCCTCGACGATTGCACTACGGACTACGTCCGGTTCGACGTACCGCCCGTTGACGTATACCCCGAGATACTGTCGGGAGGCGCGGGTGGTCTCGGGATCGCTGATAAAGCCGTGGATCCGGTCGATTGGACCCTCTGGAGTATGATCAACCGGATGCATCGACTCGGCGACATCCCGGCCGTAGACGTGCATGATAGCCGACCGGCGGTCGCCCTGTCCGGTCGTCGAAAAGACCGTCGAGTCATCGTGCTCAAGCGTCACAGCGATATCGGGATTCGCCAGCGCGTACCGGCCGACGACCCGAGAGATGTGACGAAACTCCGTGCTCGGTTCGCCGAGATACTCCCGGCGTGCGGGGGTATTAAAGAAGAGATCAGTCACCTCAACCGTCGTCCCTGGCGGTCGGCCGGCTGGATCGACCGCCTCAATGTCCCCGCCGACGTACCGCAGGCGCGTGCCGGCGGCGTCACCCGTCGCTGGTCGGCTTGTGATCGTCATCCGCGAGACCGCGCCGATGGTGTGTAACGCCTCTCCCCGGAATCCAAGCGTCTGGATGGTCGTGAGATCGGCAGCCGTCTCAAGCTTGCTGGTAGTGTGCTCTTTAACCGCCAGCCGGAGGTCGGTCTCGCTCATCCCGATGCCGTTATCGCGGACGGTGATCGCGTCGATCCCGCCGTTCGCCACAGCAACATCGATCCGGTCGGCCTCGGCGTCGAGGCTGTTCTCAACGAGTTCCTTACAGACCGAGGCCGGTCGCTCGATTACCTCACCGGCAGCGATGCGTGCGACGGTCTCTTCGTCGAGTTCGCGAATGGCGGACGCCTCGGTGGGCACGCCACACCGAAGGACTGGGGGCGATAAAACTCCCGCGACGACGATCAGGCCTCGCGGTAGGCGACAATCGGATCCGGATCCGGCGTGACGATCTCAATCTCAAGATCAACCCACTCGGCACCGACCGCGCCGACAAGCCGCACCGGTTGGTCATACACCCAGGCGGCCACCTGCGCTTGGATCCGGGCGTACGCATCGAGTGGATAGCTCTTGAACTCGGTGAGTGCCGGCTTGTCGCTTGGATCAAGGAAATCAGCCTTGGCATAGACAACAAGCGGGGCCAGCGGGCCCGATGCGTGAACGCGGTGTTCGGTTGGCGGCGTCCGACCACCGATTCCGGCCGCGAGTAACGCCGCAAGAATGCGGACTCCACGGGCAACGCGGGCGTCGGAGTACGCCCCCTCCTCACGAAGTCGGGCGGCAAGTCGGGCGGCGAACACCCGCTTGGGGCGATACGCATAGGCATAGGTTCCACCGAATGAGTCGCGCTGGTAATCACGACGATAGAAGAACTCCTGAAGTTCCTCTTCAAGCACTTTCCCCGCGATGAGCCCGACCTCGCCAGCCGGTGCGGCAAGCTCACCGACGGTGGCGGCAACGCGGCCCGAACGGACCTCCTCAACGGGCGTGCCATCAGGTTCTACGTGGGTTTCACAGGAGGAACAGTACCACAGCGAGCAGTCCGGACAGGGGTGGAGTGGTCCACCACAGGCGGCACAGGACATCCCGCTGACTCGCCGCGGGATGGGCCTTCAACGCTCGCCGGTCTCAAGGCGGCGTTGCCACTCCTGGACGGTCGACATGAGTTCGACCGGAGCGGTCGACGCGACATCAAGGTCGGCGAGGGCCTCAAGTACCGCCTCGGCGTCCGCGCCGAATCGCTCCTCAAGCGGCGGAGGCGCGTCCTCGTCGGCTCCACGAACCTGACCGCTATCGAGGTCAAAGACGACCTGCGTCGGGTCGTCGTCTCCGCTGCCCTTGGCTTCAATCGCCTTCTCGTCACGGAGTCGATCAAGCACCGTCCGGGCACGGTCGACAACCGGAGTAGGAACACCGGCCAGATCGGCGACGTGGATCCCATAGGAGCGGTCGGTCGGCCCCTCCTGGACGGTTCGGAGAAACGTCACATCGCCATCGCGCTCGTCGGCAGCGACATGAACGTTATGCACACCGCCGAGGTGATCGCCGAGAGCGGTCAGTTCGTGATAGTGGGTCGCAAAGAGTGTCTTCGCCGCAATCTCGTTGTGCAGGTACTCGGTTGTACTCCAGGCGATTGACATCCCGTCGTAGGTGGCGGTACCACGGCCGACCTCATCAAGGATCACCAGCGACTGATCACTGGCGGCGTGGAGGATCCGCGAGAGCTCCTCCATTTCGACCATGAACGTCGAGCGGCCCTGTGCGAGTTCGTCAAGCGCCCCGACACGGGTGAAGATACCGTCGACTGGGCCGATCCGGGCCTCGGCGGCAGGCACAAAGCTCCCGATCTGGGTGAGCAAGACGATCAACGCCACCTGTCGCATGTACGTGGACTTGCCGCTCATGTTTGGCCCGGTGACGATGAGGAATTGTCGATCATCGTCGAGTCGGGCGTCGTTTGGGACGAACTCGGTGGTGGTCTCGACGACAGGGTGTCGACCCGCTTCGATCGCGATTGGGCCACCGGGCGATCCAAGCGTCGGTCGCGTCCAGCCGCGATCAGCGGCGTGGGTCGCAAGGCCGGCAAGCGCATCAATCGTCGATAGGGCCCGTCCGACGGCCTGGAGCAACGCGGCAGCGGCCGCAACCTCCTCGCGGAGGCTCGCGAACAAGTCAGCCTCGATGGCGGCTCGTCGCTGTTCGAGCTCAACGAGTTCGCGCTCACGGGCCTCAAGCTCGTCGGTGACGAACCGTTTCGAGTTCTTGAGCGTCTTGATCTCGCGAAAGCCGTCGGGGACGGCATCGGCCGCAGACTTGCCAACCTGAATGTAGTACCCGTCGGTCTTGTTGCGATCAACCGTGACGTGTCTGAGCCCATGCTCCTCCCGGATGGTTGCAGCGAGTGAGTCGAACCACGCCGTCAGTTCGTCGTGTCGCTCAAGCACTGCGTCAAGCGTGTCATCATAGCCCTCAGCGATCACCGGTCCGTCGGTCGGTGAGCCGGCCGGCTCCGACCGGAGAGCCGTCTCAAGGGTGTCCCGGAGTGTCGCAGCACGCTCGTGATCAGGGCGATCAATGATATGCGACAGCGGCGACGACGCCAATTGATCGTCGTCGGCGATAACCTCGGCCACGGTCGGCAGCACGGCCAGGGTCTCGCGCACCCGCAGGAGATCATTAGGACCAGCACTCCCATGGGCGGCCTTGCTCGCCAACCGTGGTAGGTCATAGGCGGCCGATAGTCGCTCGCGGAGTTGCTCGCGGGCAAGCGCCCGGTTGGTAAGGGCCTCAACCGCATCGAGTCGCTCCTTGAGCTGGTCGCGATCACGCGTCGGGCGGAGCAGCCACTCCTGGAGGCGACGACGACCAACACTTGTGACCGTGCGATCAATGGTCGCAAACAACGAGCCATCCGTTCCCCCCTGCATGGTCTCGGTCAGTTCGAGGTTGCGCCGGGTGGTAGCATCAAGCGTGACCTGATCGTCGCCCCTGGCGCGCTGGAGGCGGGTGAATGAGGCGAGCACGCCAGCACCGGTTTCGGCGATGTATCCAAGTACCGCACCGCCGGCCTGGACGGCGGGGCCGGTCCGCTTGAGCCCGAGACTCTCGATGGCGCCTTTACCGAAGTGGTCTGCGAGGGTGTGTCGGGCCTGTCCGGGGGCAAACGCGTCGGTATCGTAGAGCGTAACCGTCGCGGTGAGATCGTCGTGAAAGCGCCGAACGAGCGTGTCGTCGTTCCGGACCGTCGGGCCAGGCAGGAGTTCGACAGGATCGAACCGGTAGAGTTCGGAGAGAAGAGTATCGATGTCTTCAGCCGTTGTTACATAGAACTGACCAGTGGTAACGTCAGCGAAGGCAAGCCCATAAACATCGGCATCAACCACCGCCGCGAGATACCGGGCGTCGGCATCGGTCGCCTCCACAAGAGTGCCGGGAGAGACCACTCGATCAAGTTCGCGAACGTGTCCGTCATCGGTCTCGGTCTGGTCAGCGACCGCCACCCGGTAGCCGCGTTCGACCAGTGCGGTGAGATACGGCGTCAGGTCGTCAACGGGAACACCTGCCATCGGGTAAGACTCGCCACCGGCGGACTTCTGTGAGATTTTTAAATCGAGTTCGTCGCCCACCGTCTCGGCGTCCGACCCAAAGAACTCATAGAAGTCACCAACCTGCATGGCCAGCAGGTCGGCATCAGTCGCGTCGCTAAGATCGAAAAACTCGCCGACGATCCCCTGTGCCATATCCGAGGGGGAATCGATGGGTGGATAAAATCCTTGAGTTCCGCGTACGACCACGTTGATCAGCAATGATTACCGAGAATTCCGGGCAAACGTGGCGAACGACGCGGTCCTGGTAAGCAACGTTTAACCGGATGCTCGCGAATCTCCGGGATATGACACCGCCGAATCGACGCACATACCTCAAGGCGATCGGGACGGTAACGGTCGCTGGAGGCCTCGCGGGCTGTTCGAGTAATACAGACGAAGGGGATGTAGATGACAACCAGACCACAGACAACGGGAACACAAGCACCGATAGCGACGACCCGCTCACAGCAGTAGTTCCGGGGACCGCCCCGGGGTTTGCGCCGTTCGAGATGAACCGAGATGGTGAACTCGTCGGATTCGACATTGACCTGCTGAGTGCCGTGGCAGAGGAAGGCGGTATTGAACTCGTTGAGTGGAATACCTTCGAGTTCGCATCGCTCATTCCGGCGTTACGGGACAACAGGATCGACGTCATCGCCGCCGGAATGACGATTACCGAAGACCGTCAACAGCAGGTCGATTTCAGCGACCCGTACTACAGCTCCAACCAGTCGGTGCTTGTACAGTCCGGTGGCGAGTTCCAGCCCGAGTCGCTCTCAGATCTCGAAGGCCGGGCAGTCGGCGCACAGACGGGGACAACCGGGGAGGAGGTCGTCAGCAACCAGCTCATCGATCAGGGAATTATTTCGGAGGGGCAATACGAGGCATTCGACAACTACGTCTTCGCGGTTGAGGATCTTGAGCGGGGACTCATTGACGCGATCGTCATCGACGAGCCGGTCGCCCAGACCTTCGTTACCGACCGTGATGTCGAGATCGCATTCGTTTATGAGACCGGCGAGCAGTTTGGCTTCGCGGTTCGTCAGGACGACGACGAGCTCCGAGCAGCACTCAACGATGGGCTGGCTGCTGTCGAGGAGTCCGGACAACTCGAAGAGCTCACCACCAAGTGGTTCCAGCAAGAATAACCTCACACTCGCATCAACCGTATGACTGGGTTGGCCGCCGCTGGAGACGTGCTCGTCGGGACGCCGCTACAGACGACCGACTGGGCGTTTGTCTGGCAGAACCGGGGATACCTGCTTCAAGGGGCGACGATCACCATCGTCCTGACCGTGGCGAGCATCCTGCTTGGCTTTCTGGTTGGCTTCCCGGCCGGGGCGATTGAGCACTACGGCGATGGACCACTTCGGTCACTCGTTCGGGGCGCGGGGGTTGTCCTCCGCGGAACGCCAATTTTGGTGATCATGATCTTCGCATACTTCGTGCTCCCGCTGGACTGGGCGTTCGTATTACCCGTCGGCGACGCCTTCCAGGCGGCCGTTGTTGCACTCGGGCTTCGGAGTGCAGCCTACCAGTCACAGATTTTCCGTGGTGCGCTGGGTAGCATCGATGCCGGGCAACTGGAGGCTGCCCGGGCAGTCGGGTTCTCTCGGGTCGGGGCGATCTGGAACGTCGCCGTTCCGCAGGCCCTCAGGCGGAGCGTGCCGGGGTTCCAAAACGAGTTTACGATTGTCCTCAAGGATACCTCGATTGCCTTCGCGATCGGCCTCGGTGAGCTACTGAAACGCTCATATGATCTGATGGTCAGCCAGACGACCGCCGCCCTTGAGTTGTTCCTCGCCATCAGCCTGGTCTACTTCGTGTTGACCTTCACAACGAATCGCGCGCTCGATATCCTGAGCACCCGGTTTGCTATCCCAGGCGGAGACGATTGATACGATGACCGATCAACACCGAACCCAACCGATCGATCCATGAGCCACCAACCACCACTGTTGGAGCTGCGCGACGTGCACAAATCGTTCGACAACGAGGAGGTCCTCAAAGGGATCGACATGTCGATTGAGCGGGGCGACGTTGAGGTGCTCGTCGGCCCAAGCGGCAGTGGGAAGTCAACGCTGCTGCGCTGTATTAACCGCCTGACGGAGATCGACCGCGGACAGATCCTTCTCGACGGTGAGGACGTCGCCGGCCCGGATGTCGATGTCAATGAACTCCGGCAACAGGTCGGAATGGTGTTTCAGGACATCAACCTCTTCGCACACCTGACCGCCCGTGACAACGTTACGCTCGGGCTCCGGAAGGTCAAGGGTCTCGACACAGAGGCCGCCCGGGCACGCGCCGAAGACGAACTCCGACGGGTGGGACTTGCTGACCAGGCCGATTCCTATCCGGCCCAGCTTTCCGGCGGGCAGAAACAGCGCGTTGGGATTGCTCGCGCGCTCGCAATGGATCCGAAGCTGTTGATGTTCGATGAGCCGACAAGCGCGCTTGATCCAGAGCTCTCAAGTTCCGTCCTTGAGGTGATGGAAGAGCTGGTGGCCGAGGGGATGACGATGCTTGTGGTAACCCACGAGATGCGCTTTGCCCGCGGGGCCGCCGACCGGATCAGCTTCCTCGATAACGGCCGGATCGTCGAGCGGGGGCCACCGGCACAGTTGTTCGAAACACCGGAGCACGAGCGCACGCGGTCGTTCTTCGAGTCGATCGCCAGCGAGGCCTAACATGGATACGGACTCGGTCAGTCGCGACACACTCCACTCGGCCGGCATTGAGCAGCTGGTCGTCGGGAGTGGACTGATTCTCTTTTGGGGGTGGCTTCTGGCGCGGTGGGTCAACGACTGGCTGTTGGCGCCGCTGGGCGTCGGGCCCGGCGCCGGTGAGCACATCATCGCACCAAGTGCCATCGCGTCGGTCGGGAGCACGCTGTCGGGAGCCTCCGGACCGGCAAGCGCGCTCGTCAACCCCCTCGGTGGGGCGTTGACCGGCATGGCAACGGCTATAGAGATTGCCCCATCGATCGCCACCGCGGTGGTATTTACGATCGCGCTGACGGTTGCGGGAATGCTCCTCGGACTTGTACTAGCGGTCCCGCTGGCCGTATTGCGGGTCTACGGCGGCCCCTTTCGGTGGCTCGCACTCGCATACACGGAGTTGATCCGCGGAACGCCACTGTTGGCCCAGTTGTTCGTGTGGTACTACGGACTGCCACTGGCGGTCTGGCTTCAGGGGGTCGGACCGATCGGCGGTGCGCTCCCCGAGCAGGCCTTCTGGATCGCCATCTTCGGCTTTACCATCAACAGTAGTGCGTATCAGGCGGAGTATATCCGCGGGGCGCTCGAAAGCGTCGACACCGGGCAGTTGACCGCCGCCCGGGCAATCGGACTCTCGAAACTCGAAGGCATCCGTCACGTTGTGCTTCCGCAGACCCTCCGGTATGCTGTTCCAGCCTGGACTAACGAGTTCGTGTACTTAGCGAAGTACTCCTCGTTGGCGGCCTTCTTGAATGTGCCCGAGGTATACTACCAGGCCGAACAGATCGCCTCTCAGACATTCGCGTATACCCCGATTTTTGGCTTCGTCGGCCTCGTCTACTTGGGACTGGTATTGAGCATTACCGACGGCATGCGGCGGGTTGAGCGGGCGATCGCCATTCCCGGACTCGGGAGCCTCGAAGGGCGTGAGCAGGGGAACACCGAGTGACTATCGGAATGGATCCGAACAGTCGTATATGACGCCGTGTGCAGGACAGACAAGCTTGCAATGACGCTTGTACAGCGGCGTCTCGCACTTGGGGCAACGACTCATGTCCGTCGTGGAGGACGCCAGACTATTGACTCCATCGGGCGTCCGCGAGGGTGCGCTGGACAACTGCTGTGTCGACGGACTCGGCGAGCGTCTCGAAGGCCGCTCGCTCTGCGCGGTCGTCAGCCCCGGCCACCAGCCGCGAGACGATAAACTCCGGCGTCGAGCGCCCGACCTCATTGAACCGTGGCTGGTAGTCGACTTCAAGATCCAGATCGGTAGTCAGTCCCTCCGCGAAGATGCCGTCAATCCGCGCCGCCGCCGGCAGCGGCTCAAGATCGTCAGCAAGATGTGTCACGAAGGCCCCTAGCGCGTCGCGAGTAACGGTAAGTTGTACGAGTCCATGAAGGAGATCGGCTGCGCGGCCGGGCTCGGTAATGGCCTCAAACTCGTCAACGAGCATGAGCGGCTGATCGCCGGTCGCAAGTGGCGGAACGATCGACTGGAGAGTCGACTCAAGAACACCAGCGTTGAAGCTGGCGTGACGCCGATGGAAGACGATCCGATCAAACAGTGATACCTCTGCCTGCGCCGCCGGGACGGGCAGGCCCATGTGTGCGAGGATCGCGACCTGACAGAGTGTCTCAAGGAGCGTCGTTTTCCCGCCGCTGTTGGCACCAGTAAGGACGGTTACCCGATCGCCGGTCGGCGCGTCGATGTCGAGGTCGTGATCGCCCAACGCGTAGGTGATCGGTTGGACGGACTCGCCGGCCTCAAGCAATCCAAGATTCCGTGCGTTATGCACCGCCAGGCTGCCGTCCTCGGCGTATGTCGGAATCGTCAGGTCATAGGCGTCGGCAAAGCGCGCCAACGAGAGATGTACCGCGACAGTTTCGATCGCCTGCTGTGCCCGGTCGACATCCTCACGGACGGCCTCGATGTCCGCCTCTAGATCCGTCCGGACCGTCTCGGCGCGGGCATCAATGTCCGCATCAAGTCCCGAACGGAGGTCGCGAAGCGTCTCATCGACAAAACTCGTCGCGTCCATCGCCTCGGTCGGCATCGATGATCGGACGCGCGCCGGATCGACACTTGTCTCCGTGCGGAGGTACTCGACGAGGCCCTCGCGAAACCCCGCGGTGTCGCGGACGCCCTCGGCGCGGAGATCCTCAACAAGCGTCTCGGAGGCCGCCGCGAGGTCATCAACATCGCGCCGCGCTGATCGGAGACGGTCAAGTTCGTCATCCGCACCAGGACTGATGCGGTCGTCGCCGAGGGCCGCAAGCGCCGTCGCCGCGTCCGCCAGACCGTCCGGATCAAGGCGACCAACCGGGGCGAATGCACCCGTCGTCGCCCCGGCATCGTGGAGTGCCACCACGGCTTTGACGGCCGCGAGATCATCGTTTGCACCAGCATCGTAGGTCTCGAAGGCGTCAAGGACGGCCTCTCTGGTCGGCGATGCAAGCGCTTGCCAACTCTCCCGGGCCGTCTGGATAGCGGCGAGTCGGTCATCGATCGCGTCGCGGTCGACCAGGGGGGTGAGGGTCCGGATCCGCGCTGCTGCTCCGTCGTTGACCGCGTGTGCGGCAATAGACTCAAGCAGTTCCTTATACACCGATCGGGCGTCACGCGTCGCAAGCAGATCCATCCCGGCGGCACTGTTCGCCCGTCGGAGGATCCGGGTCGCTCGGCCACGGTCGACACCGGCATCGACAAGCGTCCGGAGGTCACCGGCATCGATCGCTGCGGCGGCCGCCTCGGCCCCAATCGACGACTCAAGCGTCGCACGGGTCTTCGGGCCGATACCCCAGTACGATTCGAGGTCCATAGAGGGGGGATACGTGGGCGGTCCCATCAGTGTCCGGGATCAAACACGAGAGAAAAAAAGAGAGGGCAGACGGGAGCGACAGCCGGGTTACAGAAGGTCGGCCGCCTCGGCGCGCTCAACGATTTCCTGGGCCATCTTGTTCGTCGCCTCATCAACCATCTGTCCGTCAACCTCGACGGCGCCACGACCTTCCTCCATGGCCTCGGCGTAGGCCTCGACAATCCGATCGGCACGCTCGGCGACCTCTGGGTCAGGAGCGAAGACCTCGTTGCCGATTTCGATCTGGCTGGGGTGGATCACCCACTTGCCGTCACATCCGAGCATGTTCGCACGCTCGGCGGACTCGCGGAATCCCTCGGTATCATCGATATCCGCGTATGGGCCATCCATGCAGGGCAGGCCAGCGGACTTCGCAGCGGCGTTGACCTCCGAGAGAGCGTGATGCCAGTAGTGTCCAGGGTACTCAGGGAACTGTCCGATGTCCAGTCCGGGCGTACCCATCGCCGCGGAATAATCGCCGGGACCGAAGATAAGGGAGCTGAGCCGATCGCTCGCGTGGGCAATCTCGTGGACGTTGTGCATACCCTCGCCGTCCTCGATCTGCGGTTCGAGACCAACGCTTCCGACTTCCAGTCCGGCGTTAACCTCGACCTGCTCAAGAAGGTTCTCGACGGTATGGATGTCGCTCGCGGACTTGACCTTCGGGACAATGATGTCATCAATCTCCTCGCCGACCTCGGAGATGACCTCGATGATGTCGTTGTACCACCACTGGGTGTCGATCCCGTTGATCCGGTATGAGAGGACCTGCCCGCTCCAGTCGTGCTCGCGGGCCGCCTCGATCAGCGGCTGGCGAGCATCGGCCTTAGCACTCGGGGCCACGGAGTCCTCAAGATCAAGGAAGACCTCGTCAGCCGCGCTCTCGGCCGCACTGGCCATCATCTGCTCGTCGCTCGCCGGCGTTGCAAGCTGAGTTCGTCGCAGTGTGAGATCACTCATGGTTCTCCAGTTGTGGTTGATTGGCCAGACGTAATAAATCATAATAAACGACCCAAGATTGGATTCAACCTACGGCAGATGTCCACACGCCTCAGGGGTCATAGGTGCTTGCAACGACCTCGCGGATGCGGTCGGCGGTCACCTCGCCGACCCCCTCGACTTCGAGTAGGGCCTCGCGGTCGGCGGTCAGGACCGCCTCAACCGACCCGAAGGCCGACAGCAGCGATCGGGCAGTCACCGGGCCGATTTCGGCGATCGACGCGACGACGTACTCCTGCTGTTCGGACAGGGTCTTCGACTGCTTCTCGCCGTGGACCCGGATCGATCGGTCACGCTCGCCCTGTTCGCGGTCCGCCAGTGTGGCTACCAACTCGACGGTCTCGGACTCGTCGTGACTCCGAAGCACGCTGATCCCGAAGTCGACCGCAAGACTGGCGATGGCTCCACGGATGGCGTTCGGATGGACATTCCGGCGATCATAGAGATCCTCGCCCTCGATTAGCACGACCGATCGCGGATACTGGCGAACCAGCGCACCGACCTGATCGAACAGCGAGCGATCCTCGCCGACAAGGGTCGCCAGAAAGTCCTCAACGGTCTTGCGCTCGACAGCCACCCGATCCGAACAGACGTAGTCGCCGATCTCAAGCGTCTCCAAGCGCGTGTTGACGCTCTCGCGTTTAGAAAGTTGGCGGGCGATTGTCGAGTCGAGTTCGCGCTGGTCGATGACGACTTCGATGCCTTCGTCGTCCGATGGAGTCGGCGTCGTCGATGTCGTCTCGGTATCGGTGTCTTCCTGCTCGGTTGACGGTGTGGGCGGTGTTGATGTTGCATCCGATGTGGCGTCGGTATCCGCCGTGAAACTCGTCAGGTCGGACTGTGCGAGTTCGGCGTCGAGTTCGTCCTGCATGTCCTTGAGTTCGCGAAGGTCCTCGTGCATCTCCTGTTCGCGGCGACGGGAGATCCAAAAATAGGCCTCATCCCGGGTGTCCTCGGCCATCAGAACGATCACCTCGCCCTCGGTCTGTCGGCCGGTGCGACCCTTGCGCTGGATCGACCGGATCGCCGTCGGGACCGGTTCGTAGAACAACACCAAATCAACCTCGGGAACATCAAGGCCTTCCTCGGCGACCGATGTCGAAACCAGGACCTCGAACTCGCCGGCACGGAAAGCCTCAAGCGTCTCACGTTGCTCGCGCTGGGTCATACCATCGGAGCCCTCCTTGTCACCCTGGCCGACAAAGCGCCGGGTGGCGAAGCTCTCACCAAGCGCCTCGGTGAGCACCTCCGCGGTGTCACGGGACTCGGTAAAGACGATGACCCGTTCGCCGTCCTCAAGCCCGATCGTGTGGGCAATCTGTGCCCGGGCACGCTCAACCTTGGGGTGTTGCCCGTCGTAGTCCTCAACCTTGCGGAGAACCGACTGGACGGTCGGATCGGAAATAAACCGCTGGCTAGCCTTTGAGGCCCCCGAGGAACGAGCGGCCTGGCGCTGGCGCTCAAGATAGCGTTCAAGCGCGTCGACCGACTGGGTCTCAACCAGTTCAAGCGCCCGTCTGAGCTTCATAATCTCTGCGTGGAGTGACATCCCCTGGTAGCCCGCGGAGTCGTCCTTGTCGATGAGCCCCTGGAGCTTTGAGCGCAGTCGGTTGAGATCCTTCTGTGAGAGGTCCGCACTCGACTTGTTCGTCACGCCCAGCTCACGGAGACGCCCGAGTCGTTCCTCGATGACCGTCCGGAGCGCCTCACGGATCGCATCAAGCGCGTCGGGGAGTTCGACTTCGACCCAGTCGACTTCGGTCTCGTGGGTATAAGCATCAACGTCTGCGTCGTCCTCGGTCATCACCTCGACCGATCGGATGCCCAGATTCGAGCAGACGGTCTGGATGGCCTCGCGATCGCTGCCCGGCGAGGCACTCATGCCCGTCACCAGCGGTCGATCAGCGTCGGCGTGGTATCGTTCGGCGATGTACGTGTAGGCGTAGTCGCCACTCGCACGATGACACTCATCGAAGGTGCAGTGCGTGACGGGGGCCAGCGAAATCCGGCCGCCGATAAGGTCGTTTTCGATGACCTGTGGCGTCGCGACGACCACGCGGGCATCATCCCACAGCGCCGCCCGATCATCGGGGCGGACCTCGCCGGTGAATACGACGACATCCTCCTCAGGGATTGTCAGTGCCGACCGGTAGAAGTCTGCGTGTTGCTCAACAAGCGGCTTCGTCGGCGCGAGCAACAGCGCCTTGCCGCCGACGGACTCCAGCCGACGGGCGGTGACCAGCAGACTGACCGTCGTCTTACCGAGGCCGGTCGGGAGACACACGAGCGTGTGATCCTGCACCGCCCGGCCGGCCAGTTGGAGCTGGTACCGGCGGCGTTCGAGCGTGTCTGACGTGACCAGCGGGTGCTCGACGTACGCCGGGTCCTCGGTCGTCGCCATCTACCGGTATGTAAGCGACTAACGAGCAAAAGCGTTCGTGTGCCACGGCGGAAGTGGTATCTCAGCCTGTCACCGTTGTGACCACCCAGGCGGCAGTCGCCGCACCGATGGGGATCGTGAGGTTGTCGTCAAGGATATACCCCCGAACTCGAAGGAACACGCCGTCGGCAGCCGTCGCGACGGCCGCCGCGGCGAGTGCCGGGACGGCCGGGAGAAACGGCACCGCAACACCAACCGCGACAAGGAACGTCCCAACAAGTGCCACCGGCCGCTTGATCGGGGTGGGATCATCGCCGGCAAGGAATCCGCCGACAGGATCGGCTACTGCGAGCATTAACAACGCCGGAACCGCAATCGGAGGGGGGAACGACACACCGACAACCGCCATCCCGAGAGCGTACAATGCGTATCCGGCGACATTGTCTTGTTCGTATGGTCTGGTGAGCCGATCGTAGACCCACCACGTAAGACCGACACGTAACCGCAGGACCTCAAGCAGGCCAGCAACGAAAACGAACGCTACCAGTGCCGTCTGGACGACCCACCAGGGGGCACCGAGGACATACAGGAGTGGGAAACCGGCACCACTGGCGTGAACGAGTCGGCGACCGAGTTCGTCGATCACGGCCGGACCAGAAGACGCTGGTTCAGGACGCCTCCTCGGCGAGATCACTGAAGGACCGGATCCCATCACGGAGGTCCCGGAGCGTGCGGGCCAACTCGTCGACGGCAACGCGACACTGTTCGGTGCTGTCGCGTTCGCGGATCGTGACGGTGTTGTCCTCAAGCGTCTCGTGGTCGACAGTCACGCAAAATGGAGTGCCGATCTCGTCCTGTCGGCGGTACCGGCGACCGATTGCCCCCGAGTCATCGTAGGTGACCGACAGACCAGCGTCGCGCAGCTCGGTGACAATATCACGGGCCTGGTCCGGAAGCCCGTCGGTGTCGACCAGCGGGAACACACCAACTGTCGTCGGGGCAATGGCCGGATCAAGCGACAGGTACTGACGGGTCTCACCGTCAACCTCGTCTTCGGTGTAGGCGTGCTCAAGGACGGTGTAGACGATCCGATCAACGCCGAAGGACGGCTCGATAACGTGCGGGTGGATGTGCTCGCCCGCCTCGGTGACCTCGCTGATCTCGAAGTTCGTGTGTTCAACCGGGACGGCGTAGGACTCGCCATCGACCTCGACGGTCACGGTCTCGCCTGCTTCGAAGGCCTCGGGCTCGCGTTCAACACGGGACTCAAGTGCATCAACGATCCCCGATGCTGCCTCACCGAAGGCCGGACCGAGTTCGCTCATGTCGGGGTCGATCGTCGGCCGCTCGATGGTCACCGGCTCGTCATACTGTTTGAACAGCGTGAACGATTCGTCGCTGTGTTCACCGTGTTTCCGGAGGTCATAGTCACTCCGGGTCGAGAACCCGGAGAGTTCGACCCAGTCATCGGTGACATAGCCCTCGGCGTCCCAGCAGTCGCTCGCATAGTGCGCTCGCTCGCCTGGGAGGTGCTGACGGAAGCGGAACCGGTCCATGTCGACGCCGATACGCTCGTACCACCGTTTGGCAACGCCGAGATAGTAGGCGATCCACGCGTTCTCGACGATGCCACGGTCAATCGCCTCAGCGACCGTCGCCTCGATCGGCCCGGCGCCATCGGTCTGTTGGCGGTCGATGGGATACAGTGTCAGGGTGACATCCGCGACCGCTGCAAGGTCGGGAGTATCCTCTTCGGGGTCGATGAATAACTCAAGTTCGGCCTGGGTAAACTCGCGGACTCGGATGATGGACTTGCGCGGACTGATCTCGTTGCGGTAGGCTCGCCCGATCTGAGTCACCCCGAATGGAAGCTGTCCGCGAGCGTATTCCTTGAGTCGGGGGAACTCGACAAAGATGCCCTGGGCGGTTTCCGGCCGGAGGTACCCTGGCGATGACGACCCAGGACCGATGTTTGTGCCGAACATGAGGTTGAAATCCTCAACGGGCTCGTCGGCAAGCGAGGCGCCACAGGTCGGACACGTGATATCGTGCTCCGCGAAGAGCGCTTCGACCTCTGCGACCGGGATGGCCTCAGCATCTTCAAGTTCGGTCGCGTCCTCAAGAAGGTGATCGGCCCGGTGGCTCTGACCACACTCGGGACACTCAACGAGCATATCGTCGAAACCATCAAGATGGCCAGAGGCCTCGAAGACCGGTTCCGGCATGATCGTCGGCGCGTCGACCTCCTGGTTGCCCTCTTCGATGGTGAATCGCTCACGCCAGACATCCTCGACGTTGCGCTTGAGGCCGGCGCCGTGGGGACCAAAGGTATAGAACCCGGCGACCCCGCCGTAGGCGCCGCTCGACTGGAAAAAGAAGCCGCGCCGTTTGGCGAGTTCGGTGACTTTCTCGGCGGTCGTCTCAGTCATATCTTAGAGCGCACGGAGGAGGTCAATGTCCCTGACGATCCCGACCAGTCGATCACCGCTGACCTGCGGAAGTTGCTCAAGATCGTTGGTTATCATTGCCTGGGCGGCATCGCGGAGCGAACGCTGGCCGGCAATGGTCAATACATCGGGCGTCATGTGTTCGGACACCGGATCCGGGGGGAACTCGACGTTGCGCGTCGGGAGGAACCGGCCGCCAACGTCCTTGATCCCCTCCCACATCCAGCCGTCGTCCTCGTCGGCGATACTCGCCCCGGTCGACTCCTCGCCGTCAACGATTTCGGCAACCCGCAGGATGTCGACCTCGGTGATCATCCCGGTCATCTCGCCCTCGTCATCAAGCACGATCGCGTAGGGCTCGTCTGCCAGCGAGAGTTGCTGGCTGACGACCGCCATCGGCGTCTGCTCGTAGGTTGTCGTGACTGCACGGGTGGTGACCTCGTTGACCGGCGTTTCGCCGTCGATCGACCCATCAGCAATCGCTCGAATGACATCGGTCACAGTCACAATCCCCTCAAGTTGATCGTTGACGACAGGGAGGCGACGGGCATGCTGTTCGACCATGACGCGAGCGGCCTCAACCAGATCGGTATCGCTGGTGACCGTCGGCACCTCCTCCATCAGCAGGGCGAGCTGGTCTTCGTCGGGATTCTCGATGAGGCTCTCGCGCGAGACGAGGCCGCGATAGGCTTCACCCTCATCAGTCGACTTGACAACCGGGACCGACGAAAAGGCGCCGTCCTGGAGGTATCTGAGGGCGTCATCGCGTGACCCCGGTAACTCGACGGTAACCACCTCGGCGCGCGGGGTCATCGCTTCGCTGACGTTCATGGCTCGCCATTAGAAGGAATTTCGTATAAACCCTCGTGCTTCGCTATGGGGGTACGTCGGCCGGAGCGGCTATACGCCTCGCCTGCTGATACCAATGGTGTGTCACTCGAAACACTAACCCCGGACGAGAATGCAACGCCGGCACCGGCCGTCGTTGATCGGTTCGCGCACCTTGCCGACGAGGTGACGATCACCGTCTGGGGAGCGGACTGGTGTGGAGACTGCCAGCGCGTGCTCCCGGTGTTTGCCGCGATTCTTGAGGCAGCCGATGTGCCGACAGAGCGGGTGACGGCAATCGCCGTCGACCGCGAAAAGCAGGGACCAGGGGTCGACGCCTACGACATCGAATACATCCCGACGATCGTGATTGAGCGCAACGGGACCGAACTCGCCCGGTTCGTTGAATCGGCTGATCGACCCGTCGGTGAGGTGCTCGCCGAACAACTCGACATCGCTATCGACTCAACCTGACCGGTGGGCTTTTGCCACCACCGACCGGTCACTTCGCCATGACCGAGGATCACGACGGCGAGGGACTCACCTACGCCGAGGCAGGGGTCGATATCGCGGAGAGCGAGGCAGCGACCGCCGCGTTGCTGGGGTCGCTCGGAAATGTTGTCGAAACGGAGTACGCAGGTCTGCTTGAGGTTGACGACCGGTATCTGGCGCTGGCAACCGACGGCGTCGGGACGAAGTTGCTCGTCGCAGAGGCGATGGACACCTACGATACCATCGGGATCGACTGCATTGCGATGAACGTCAACGATCTGGTCGCTACCGGGGTTGATCCGGTCGCTTTCGTGGACTACCTCGCAATCGACACACCCGAGAGCACGATGACCGAAGCCATCGGCGAGGGGCTCGCGGTGGGAGCCGAGCGCGCCGGAGTATCACTGCTTGGCGGTGAAACGGCGGTATTACCGGAGGTGATCACCGGGTTTGACCTCGCTGGCGCCTGTGTCGGGCTGGCAGACCAGGACGCGATCCTTCCCGGAACGGCGGCCGATGGGGATGCGCTCGTCGGGGTTCCCTCGAACGGGATTCACTCGAACGGGTTGACACTCGCGCGCAAGGCGATTACCGAGGCGGCCGGATACGACTACACCGATCCCTTCCCGCCGGCCACAGAGCAGTCGATCGGCGAGGTGCTACTTGAGCCGACGGCAATCTACACCGATCTACTCGGCCCGATGCGCGAGTACGGGGCGCGAGCGGCGGCCCATGTCACCGGCGGAGGGTGGCAGAATCTCACTCGGATGGGGGAGTATCGGTACATAATCGACGATCCCGCGCCCGCACAGCCGGTCTTCGAGTTCGTACAGGCATGTGGCGATGTCACTGACGAGGAGATGCATCGGACGTTCAACATGGGCACGGGCTTCGTAATCGCCGTGGCGCCGTCAAACGCTGATGCGCTGGCGGCGGCCGTTGATGGGTCGGTCATCGGCCACGTTGAGCCCGGGTCGGGCGTTGCCGTCCGCGGAATCGAGCTCTGAGCGGAGCGGAGTTTTTGTATCCGCAGCCCTGAGCATCAGGTATGTCAACTGTAGCAATCGTCGGCGGCGGCCCCGCCGGTCTCAGTGCGGGCGTCTTCACGAGCAAGAACGGCCTCGAGACCGTGCTCTTTGACACCGGCGAGACGTGGATGTCAAAGGCACACCTCTTCAACTATCTCGGAATCGGGTCGATCGGCGGTGACGAATTCATGGGAGTCGCACGACAACAGGCCTCGGACTTTGGGGTAGCAATCCACGATGATACGGCCGTCTCAAGCGTGACAGCAACCGAGGACGGCTTCACGCTCACAACCGACGACGGCGAGTACGAGGCCGAGTACGTCATCCTCGCGACCGGTGCGGATCGGAGCCTCGCCGAGGAGCTCGGCTGTGCGATGGCGGATGGGGTTGTCGATGTCGACGTGAGCATGGAGACAAGCATCGAGGACGCCTACGCGACAGGAGCGATGGTGCGCGCCGAGGAGTGGCAGGCCGTCATCTCCGCCGGCGACGGCGCTGCTGCGGCATTGAACGTCCTCAGTAAGGAGCGCGGCGAACACTTCCATGACTTCGACGTCCCTGCGGACGCCGAGGCGGTCTTTGGCGGGATGGATTAGGAAAGTCGGGCTGCAACATCAGCATCGGTGATAATCCCGACGGTGCGACCATCGTCGGTGACCATTACAGCCGTAGTGTGCTCAAGGTAGCTCTGGACCACATCAAGCGTTGCCTCCGGCGAGACCGTCGGAAAGCTCTCGGCCATATGGTCGGCAACGGGATCGTCGCGCGCGGACTCCGGAAGTTCCGAGAGGTCGCTGGTACTGATCGACCCGACGGGGACATCGTCTTGCACCACCGGCAGCTGTGAGTAAGCTTTCTCGCTCATTTCGGTCGCCGCGTCCCTGACGGTATCGGTAGTCGTGACCGAGATGATGTCCTCGTTCATCAGATCTGCCGCGCGGACGACTTCACCCTGGGCCTGTTTGAGGGCGTTGACGATCCGTCGGAGTGTCGAAAGCCTAGGGTCAACGTCTCCCCCTTCGATCCGGGCAATCAGCGGTTGTGAGACATCCGCCGCGGCCGCCAGCTCGGCCTGGGTGAGTCCCAGCTCTTCTCGCCGCTCCTTGAGGTCGGCCGATGTCGGCAAGTCCATACGCAAGATTACCCGGGGTTATAGAATAAGTGTTGTGACGGCCGGCCCGCCGAGGGGTCAGGCGTCCTCTTCGTCTTCCTCAAGTTCGGCCGTCTCAACGACGGAGAGTGGTACGTCCCGCAATGCGCCACCGACCTCGCTCTTTGCGATCCGCTCGGCGTGTTCGGCCGTGTCCGCGTTGAAGACCGTCATCTCGAGCATGAGTCCCACGAGCGCGGTATCCGCCGCGATGAACGCCGAGTCGAAGGGTTCGCCACAGGCCGGACAGCCCGTTGCGCCAACGTCAACCTCGACGTAGTCCATGTCAGCGTCGTTGAGTCGCTTGCCGGCCTCGCTCACCGCTACGCCAATCGCATCGTCAACCGACGCAACATCACGAACCAACCACGCCGCCTCCATCACGACGAGATAATTGCTCATGGGCTATCTCGGCACCCCGACCTTTCGTTCTTTGCGATTTGCCGGTGCGTACGTTATCAGAATAATATAGGGGGCCTACCTCAGGCCAGCGAGTGAGCGACCCGGCGGATACCCAGATTCGGCAATCGGACACCGCGTCTGGAGCGTACCTCCGGGTATCCCCACAATCGCCATACTGCGCCGGGGTTTACGACCTCAATATTTAAGTAAGTCCGATAGTGCAACAGAGATACTCGTGATGTTCGACCGCCTGTATCGCATGGCCATCCTTGGGCTGTTGCAACTCAGCATCGTCCTCGGAATCGTCCTCCTTCCGGTCGCCTACCTGTCGCGCGGCGTGGGAATCCGGTTGCCGATCGGACGACTGGTGGCGACGCTGACAGAGGCCTACGAGCGCGCAACCTGAGTGCTGTGCTAGAAGGTTGAGAGTTCGCCGGCGAGGATCCGGTCGGTGATGGTCGTGACATCGGCGAGTTCTCGATCAACGATATCGACAATCTCCGGTTCAATGGCAGACAACGACACGTCGTCATCCGTTACGACCTGAACATCGGCGACATGTGGATCGTCAATCGGGCGGCCGATCTGTGAGAGTAGTCGTACCCGGAGATCACGGATGCCATCAACCTCGGCGACAACCGTCTCGGCAATCTCCGTCGACAGCACGTTGTAGAGTTTACCGATGTGATTGACGGGATTCTTCCCGGAGGAGGCCTCCATCGACATCGATCGGTTGGGCGTGATCAGCCCGTTGACCCGGTTACCACGGCCGACCGATCCATCGTCGCCGTGTTCAGCTGATGTGCCGGTCACGGTCAGGTAGACCGATCCTTCCTCGTAGTCATCGGCGGTATTGACGTGGACGGTCACGTCGCGATCGGTGTGTTCGGCCGCCACGTCGGCGACAAACTCGCGGACACCCGCGACGGCATCCTTGTAGGCCTCAAGATTCGGAATGTACTTGTCGATCATCGCCGCTGCGACAGTGACATCGATCTGGTCGCCCTCGCGTTTGCCCATGAGTTTCACGTCGGGGCCAACGGCCGGATTATCGACGGCATATTCCGTCCGGAGTCGGCGTTCGGCCTCATAAACGATCCGCTCGGTCTCTGTCAGCGGGGCGTGTCCGACGCCGAAACTGGTGTCATTCGCTCGTGGCACCGTCGAATCTTCGCCAAAGACCTGCTGGAGATCCCCACTTCCCTCGCCGAACCGGACGTCAACGACAATATCCGTATCGAAATCAAGTTCGGGAATGGTCTCGGTGAGGTACTCGCGAGCGGCCTCAAGGGCGATCGACTGGGCGGGGATCTCGACACCCTGATACGCGGTCGTTGCGCGGCCAACCAATAACAGGTACATCGGCGAGTGGACCTCGCCACCGCCGTAGGCAGGAACGGACTCGCCGGCGACCAACTGGGCCTCGTCGGTATTGAAGTGTAGCACCTGGCCAACGCGGTCGCGATAGGCCTGAGAGAGCCGGCGAGCGACCGCCTCGGCAACGCCATCGCAGATCGAGTCCGGATGCCCGATCCCCTTCCGCTCGACGATCTCGATCCGCTGGTCCTCAACCGCGGATCGACCGATCGGCTCAACGCGGATGTTCCGTTCAGTCATTGCTGCCGGCTACTCACGCGCTGGTTCTATAACTTGCGAAAACCTCGGGTGTAGAAAGTATTCGCATGAGTTATATCGATATCGCCGAAGGACTATTAGCGACGACGCGGTAGGACCATGCCATGGAGGGTCGTCTCTCGACGGGGATCGACCTGCTTGACCGACAGCTCGGTGGCGGACTCCCGGCAGGAAGCATCGTCGCCTACTGTGCGCCTCCGGGGAGTCAGTCGGAGCTGCTGCTGTATGAACTGGTCGCCGCACGTCAAAGTACCTACCTGACGACCCAGCGGGCGAGTGAGGCGGTGCGGGATTCTCTCGTCGACGCAGGGATTGAGGAGGAACAAGCTACCGTGCGCGATGTAGGGACCCGCGAACCGCTTGACGAGATGAACCGACTGGTGCGGACCATTCCCGATGAGACGAATCTGATCATCGATCCGATAGACGTGCTTGAACGCCGCGAACCGGCCCGGTATATCGGGTTTCTGAACGACCTACAGACCCACATGGTCAACACCGAATCGATCGCAGTGCTGCACTGTCTGGCAGGGGAAGCGGTTCGACCGAACCGGGATACGACGCGGTACGTCGCTGATATTGTCTTCGATCTCGATACAACGATCAACGGCGGAGACATCGAGAACCGACTCTCGGTACCGAAGTTTCGGGGGGGAAGCGCCCCGGCGGAGACGATCAAGCTCAATCTCTCCGATACCGTGACCGTCGACACCAGTCGAGATATCGCCTGATTGACCACCAGCGCAATCGGTAAGGCAAACATACACAACAACAGTCCTTTGCGTCAATAGGGCGAAGAGCAGTGGTATGGCCACGCAGGATGCCGATGAATCCCCTACGTCGTCAGCCACCGACGAAGCGGCGACCAGGGGCATTCCGGGGGACGAGGGGGACGACCCCAACGCGGTCCGTACACAGCTCGCTGCGGCCACACGGCGGGGGGATCGACTGGCCGATCAGGCGAAGACACTGACGGTCTCCGTTGCCGAGGATCTCGACGAAGACGAGTTCTTCAGCACGCCGGACGGCACCCGGACGGTCGTCGACCGATACGACCTCGAACGGGCGGTCCCGGCCGAACAGAAGCGTCACTTCGAGGAGGTCGAACGCTACTGGGTCAACAAACCCTACGCGTTCGTCGTTATCTTTCACTCACGCCGGGAGAACGAGTATAAATACTACCTCATTGAGCCACACAACACCGATCGCGAGGTCGAACTTCGTGAGTTTCTCACCGAGAAGCTCCGGCGCGCGATCAAGTACACCGACGAGGCAATCGCGACCGACGAGACCGATCGAGAAGCGGTCATCGAACAAGAGACTTACCGACTGCTCGATCGGTACGATCTCTATGCGGGCCCGACAGTCAGCGACGACAACAACCACACCGAGGGAGATCAATCAGACGGACTCATCGACCGGCTCGCGGGACGACTGTCGTTTGGGAGTGATACAGACGATGCGGCTGTCGACAGTGGCGAGGCGAGACCTGATGATGCCGTTGACGCGGACCCGAGCACACTGACGTCGGGGCAGGTCCAAAAGCTCCTGTATTATCTCAAACGAGACTTTCTGGGATACGAGCGCATCGACGGGATCAAACACGACATCAACGTCGAGGATATCTCCTGTGACGGCTACAACGCACCGGTGTTCGTCTATCATACCGAATACGAGCAGATCATCACCAACGTTTCACATGGCGAGCAGGATCTCGATGACTTCGTCGTCAAGCTCGCCCAGCGCTCTGGTAAAGGCATCTCAAAGCGCCGTCCACAGGTCGACGCAACACTTCCGGATGGATCGCGTGCCCAGTTGACCCTCGGGAACGAGGTCTCAGATCATGGAACAAACTACACCATCCGACAGTTCAAGGACGTTCCGTTCACCCCGATCGATCTGATCAACTGGCGGACGATATCACTCGAACAGATGGCCTTTCTCTGGCTGGCCATCGAGAACAACAAGTCGATTCTCTTCGCCGGCGGGACCGCCAGCGGGAAGACGACCACACTGAACGCCGTCTCGCTGTTCATCCCATCGAATACCAAGATCGTCTCGATTGAGGACACCCGCGAGGTCGAGTTGCCACAGCGTAACTGGGTGGCATCGGTTACCCGGCCGTCGTTCAGCGGTGACGAGGTGGGTGACATTGACGAGTTCGATCTGTTGGAAGCCGCCCTCCGGCAGCGCCCCGATTACATCATCATGGGGGAGGTCCGCGGTGAGGAGGGCCGGACACTGTTTCAGATCATGTCGACGGGACACACCACCTACACGACCTTCCACGCCGACTCCGTCGGCGAGGTGCTCAAGCGGTTCACCACCGATCCGATCAACGTCTCGAAAACGATGTTCACGGCACTCGATCTGGTGTCGATTCAGACACAGACCCGGGTGCGCGGCAAGAAGGTCCGGCGGGTCAAGGAACTCACCGAGGTCAATCACTACGACGCCGAGGACGATCAGATCAACGTCCGACAGGTCTACCAGTGGCAGGCCGAGGCCGATCGGTTCCGTCGGATGGGGCGGTCAGATACCCTCGAAGACATCAAGTTCGACCGCGGATGGAGCCAAGAGCGACTCGATCGGGAACTCTTCGAGCGTCGGGTCGTACTCGCGTACCTGATCGATCGGGGGATCAGCGAGTACGCGAAGGTCGCCGCAACAATCCAGGCGTTCATCACTGATCCAGAGGCGATTTTGACGCTCATCGCCACCGAGCAACTCGAAGCGAGTCTCAGCGACCTCATGGAGATGGAGAGTGTGAAGATCCAGATCGATCCCGAGAAGGAGGCGGTCGTGCCGCGGCCGGAACCGACCGAGGCGGACGCCGATCTGGCCCGCAGTATCCTTGAGGAGGCCGAGCGGTCGCTATTCGAGGAGTACCGCGAGAGAGACACCACGTCGACCGCTACACTCGTTGACGCACTCAAGACGACCCAGTCCGTCACCGATACGGACGACTCGGAGGCATCGATGACAACCACCGAGGGCGGTATCGGGTCATGAGTATTGAGACCCAGACGACAACCGATGCGCTGACGCGCTTGACACTCCCGGTCTACCGGCGACTCTTCGATGAGGACAGCGAGTTCGTTGCCACACTTGAATCGAAGCTGCTTGAGGCGCGGATCGGGCGGGAGGTCGATCGGTATCTCGCCCGAGCACTGGCCGCCGGACTCGGCCTCGGAGCGGTTCTCTGGCTGATTGGAACGGCCCTGGGGTACGTCCTCTTTGCAACCGGCGTCATCGATGTCGGCGTGCTGTTGGTCCAGTCGGTCCCGAATGAGACGCTGGCAGACCTGCTAACGCGGCTTCGCATTCCGGCACTGGTCGGGACGACCGGGCTCCTCGGCGGGACCGTCGGCGTGGCCATCGGCTTTGGTGCATTTGTCGCCTGGCCCTATCTGCAGGCGAGCGAGCGCGAACGGGAGATCAACCTGTTGTTGCCCGACGCCATCTCGTTTATGTACGCGCTGTCGGCTGGCGGGCTCAACCAACTCGAAATTATCGAGGCGATGGCCAACGCCGAGGACACTTACGGCGAGGTGGCCGTCGAGTTCCAGAACATCCGCAAGGAAGCGGAGTACTTCGATACGGACTACCGGACGGCGATTCGAAACCAAGCGCTCGTGAGCCCGAGCGACGAACTCGGACAGTTTCTGACGGACATGTTGTCGATCATCTCGAGTGGGGGCGATATGGAGTCCTTCCTTGATGACAAGAAAGACACCCACATGCGGACAGCCAAACAACAACAGGAGCAGACCCTTGAGACGCTTGAGCTGTTCGGAGAGATGTACATGACCCTCTCGTTGTTTCCGCTATTGTTGATCATCGTCCTAGTCGTGATGCAGATGGTCGGCCAGGCGCAAACGACGCTGTTGTACGGCACGGTCTACGCGCTGATTCCGTTGACCGGCGCGGCGTTTCTGGTGTTAATCTCGACTGTCAAACAGGACGATCCGGGCGATGGCTATCTTGAGCATCCCTCAGTCGACGCTGCACATTCCGAGATCGAGACGCCGCTATCGGCAGGGGTAGCCGAACGGTTTGACGGCCCGCTCTTCAAGCAGATTCAAAGCCGCGAGCGGCTCCACCGAGCCCGAGAGATTCTCGCGGCGCCACAGGCGTTCTTTCGGGAGCAGCCGCTTTATACGCTGGCGATCACCGTTCCGCTGGCCGTGGTGGCTGTCGGACTCGCCGTGGTCACCGGTGCCGCCCCAACTCAGTGGAACAGCCTGGCCGGCGACGGGCTCGTGAGCCAGCCGGTCTGGGGCACGTTCTTGTACGCGTACGTCCCGCTGTATGTCATCGCCACGCCCGTAGCGGTCTTCTATGAGTGGAATGTGCGGGCCCGTCGAGGGATCACCAACGGACTCTCGGAGAACCTCCGGAAGCTCGCGAGCGCCAATGAGACCGGTCAGACGCTGCTTGAATCATTCCGGACGGTCTCAGCGACCGGCAGCGGTGCGCTTACCCGGGAGTTCCGAACGTTGCACACGAAGGTCAACTATGGTATGAGTCTGGAAGGGGCACTCGTTGAGTTCAACAATACTTACCACCTGCCGCGGCTGGCTCGGACGGTCAAACTCATCAGCAAAGCACAGGAAGCCTCCGATCAGATCACAAGCGTCCTTCAGACGGCCGCCCGGGCGAGCGAGAACCAGGACGCCCTTGAGCGCGACCGGAAGTCCCGGACCCGGATGCAGGTCGTGATCATTATGATGACATTTCTAACGCTGCTGGCGGTGATGGCAATTTTGCAGTCACAGTTTTTGGGTGTGATGGGCGACCTCGTCGGTGGCGGGGGCGGAAGTCTCGAAGCACAGGCGGGCTTTGGGGTCGGTAATATCGACACGCAGTTGCTGTCACTGCTGTTCTTCCATGCGGTGACCCTTCACGCCATCCTCTCGGGGCTGATCGCTGGATACATGCGCGACGCCCAGCTGCTCAGCGGGCTCAAGTACGTCATCGTCCTCTCGACCATCGCCCTCGCGGTCTGGCTGTTCGTCTGACCATGCGCGGGCGATCAGTCGGTCAAGAAGACGGAAATCGGGGGCAGACCACCCAGGACTTCGCCGTCGGTATGAGCCTCTTTTTGATCGCCGTGACGGTCGTCTTCGGACTCGTTCCGACGGTGTTGGTACCCTACGATAGCGGGGTAACCGGTAGTCAGGCCGCACAGGCGGATCGGGTGGCGACAACGGTCCTTGAGCAGACCACGGTCGCCGGGACGTCACAGACGCTCGACAGCACCGAACTCGAAGACACCCCACGGGACGAGGCGGGCCTACAGGCGGCCGCTGGGCTCGGACCGACGACGAACGTGAACGTCACGCTCAGGCACATTGAGGACGACCGCATCGTCCACAGCGCCGGGGCCCCCGTCCCGACGAACCGCGACACAACGACGCGAACACGGATCGTCCGGACAACGGACAACAGCTGCGAGCCAGCGTGTCGGCTGGTGGTGGAGGTCTGGTAACATGCCGATCAATGATCACCGCGGACAGGCACACACGCTTGAGGCGCTGATCGCAACCACCGTATTGGTGACGGCAGTGCTGTTCGCGTTGAACGCCGTTGTCGTGACGCCAACTGCGTCGGGGACGATTGACCCGGATACCCAGTCGGACCTCCGCGGTCAGTTTGAGGACGCACTGGGAGCGGCCGAGGACACCGGGACGTTGACGCACATGGTCCTTTACGTCGACAACGCAAGTGGGCAGTTCGCCGGTGACTGGACGCCGCGGTCGGGGTATCAGACCTGGCCAGATGCGCGATTCACCGATGTCAATCGAACCCTCGACGCAATCGCCGCCGAGGAGGGGTTACGATACAATCTCGCCGTCCGGTGGGAGGATGAAGCGTCGGTCGAGCACCGTCGGTGGCTCACATACGACGGATCACCAGGAGACGAGGCAGTCACCGCAACCGAAACGATCGTGTTGACCGACGACATGCGGCTGCGGGCACCGGATGGTGACCACCCGCGACTTGATGAAACAAGCCAGCATCCGGTCGACGATGTCGGCGACGGTCCGGTGTACAACGTCGTCGAGATACGGGTGATCGCGTGGTGATCGACGACGATCGCGGGCAGTTGCTGCTCGCCGGGGCTATCGCAATCGCGCTGGCGTTACTCGGCTTGACCGCGATCATCAACGTTGTCGTGTTTACTGAGACTGCTGGTGGGCAAGGCTCTCACGAGGCCGTGCTCGACAGCGAGCGGACGATAACCGAACTCGAACGCGCCGCCGCAACGGCGGTGGCAGCGGCTGAGCGAGAGGGGATCGACTACAACACCGTTGACGATGCGCTCGACCAACAGGTTCGACAGCGGACTGCCGAACGAACGGGCGCATACGTTCGAGTGGAAAGTATCAACGAAGGCATGTCAGGCTACCGGGTTAACGAGGAGTTGCCGCTGACAAACGACACGATACTCAATGCATCACAGACCAACGAAATCGGTCGGGTGAGTCTCACCCTTACCGACCTCGACGGCAGCATGACAGTGGATGCTGGCGAGGAGTCGATACAGATTGAGGAGGCGTCCAACGGGTTTCTCGTAGATGGGTGTCGAGTCGGCAACGATACCCTTCACGTCGAGTTCGCGCGAGGGGTCGCGTGGCCTGGCGACTGTCAATTCGCGCGGTTCGCCGGCGCCACGGAGCCACAGGAGGTCACCCTTGAAGGTCAACAGGACGCAAGTGGATCGATCACGGTCATCTACGACGGCCAGCAGGACGCGTACACAGGAGATGCCACGCCGGGGGATATCGCTTGGACGATCGATGTCTCTTATGTGTATGAAACGGACACTGTGACTCGGGAGGGCACAACGGAGGTACCGGTGTATCCATGACCGACCGTGGTGTCTCGATTGCGGTATCTCACGTCCTCACACTCGGAATCACGACACTCCTGATTTCGGGACTCTTACTCGGAATCGGGGGACTGCTGGATCAACAACAGCGGGCCGCCACGGAGGGGGAACTCCGGTCGATCGGTGATCGGATCAGTACCGACATCGTGACCATCGCGACAACCGAACAGGCGACCGGAACGATCCGGGTGCGGCCGCGGTATGCCGACGCGGTGAGCGGCTCGTACCGGGCTGAGTTGACAGCCGATGGCGCGTCCTGTTTCGGAGGTACCGGCTACGATGGATGTCTACGCTTTCGAACCGGAACTCAGCCGGTGACGGCCGAGGTGCCGGTGAGTGTTCCCGACGACATAACGGTCGAACCCGGAACCGCACGAGGCGACACGCTCGGTATCGTTTACGATGCCGAGGAGGACACGATCACAATCACGAACACATGAAGACGCCGATCTGTAGTACCGAGGATCGCCGGGGAGTCAGCGAGGCATTAGGCTTCGTGTTACTCTTTTCGATCATTGTCACCGGGATCGGCGTCGTCTACGTTTTCGGCGTGCCGGCGATCGATGACCTTCGGACGAACCAACAGACCGAGAGTGCGACGACCGCACTACAGGCGGTGGCAGTCGGACTCGACAGCATCCAGCGCGGCGACAGTCCAACGCGGTCGATGGACGTCGCACTCGGCGGGCGCACGCTCGGCGTACAGTCGGGAACGACGTTGACCGTACAAAATGAATCACAGAGGCTTCTCACCGTCGATGGTGCACTCGTCTATGGGGCCGGACGACCGACAGAAATCGTCTACCACGGCGGTGCAGTACTCAGACAGGATGGCCCCGACGGTGTTGTCCGGCGCGAGCCAGCGTTGCGGTGTGCCAACGATCCAGTGATCGTCTCGCTGGTGGAGGTAACCGGCCCGTCTCAGCCGACGGTCAGTACGGGGTCGGTGCGAATCATCGCCGAACGCCAGTCCGTCGAGACATACCTGGTCGACGATGAGGACGTGACGATCACCGTCAACGGCACCTACGCGGATGGCTGGGAGTCGTACTTCGATCGACTTGAGGACGAAAGCGCCTGGAATTACGAAGACGGACGGCTCCGGTGTCCCTCAGGAACCGGGACAATCCGGGTCACGCGGATCGATCTCGCGTTCGTTGAGTGAGTGGGGAAAAGGCTATTCCCCGCCCCGGATAGCTAGCTGTATGCCGCTCGACGATTTTACCGACATCACCGACGACGGTGGCGGGGACACCGGTGAGTCGGTCACCGACGTCGATCTCGATATCGAGGAAACATCAGACGATAGCGGGATAACCTTCGAGGAGACACCGACGACGCCGGACGGGGAAGAGACAGGAATCGGCATTCTCTCGGTTGCCGAGGGGCTCCGGATCGACGAGACCGGTGACGACACAGTCCTTCGAGCATACATCACTGCCGAGAACCGGTCCTCGATCCGGGTCGGGTCATACCTGCTCGTGCCCTATCCAGACGGCGAGCGGTTGTTCTGTCGCATCGGCGCGCTTGAGTACGCACAAGAGTTTCACAGCGACGACGCTACCGAACTTCAGGCCCGACGCGCGATGCGCGAGGACGGCATCAAGGAGGCCGATTACAAGTTTATTGCCGAGTTGACGCCCGTTGCCGTCCTGTACGCCGAGGATGGGGAACTCAAGCGCCGGATGACCGACCGGGTGCCGAAGCCGAAGACATCGGTACGGGCAGCAACCGATGACACCGAGATCAAGACCGGACTAAAGATTCCCGAGTCGGGAGTATTTCTTGGACACCTCGCCGTTGGTGGCCAACCGGTGACGACAGCGGCCGAGCCACCGCGGATCGACTACCGGCTCAAGGACACCTATGCGGCGGGCGATCCGCTGGTATTTCGCCACACGCTCATTGCCGGTGGAACCGGCTCGGGGAAGACCCACGCCGCAAAGAACGTCCTGCGACAGCTTCTCGCCGAGGAGCACACCTACGCGCTCCCGGACGGCCGCGACCGGCGGCCGGCAGTCGTCCAGTTCGATCCGCAGGACGAGTACGCCCAGATGCACGACGATAACCCGGAGGTCACCGACGCAGACCGGCGGGCCTGGGAGCGGGCGGACATTGCCTATGGCGGTCACGACGACACCATCGCCTTCGTCCCGAAAATCGCCGGAGCAAGTTACAATGGGGGAGAACACCGTGCCGAGCAGATCGAGTTCACCGTTCCCTTCTCAATGGTGCAGGACAACCAGTGGCTCGTCGCCGGCAGTGGGCTCAACGACAAGCAGTACCAAGCCCTCCGCGAGCTGCTCGACCGGTTCTTCGACCAGTACGGCGACGAGGGGACCTACGAACAGTTCGTTTCGTTCATCGAGGACCCGGCACTCAAGACAGAACTTGATGAAACCGGACGGATTCACGAGAAGACCTTCGAGGCGGTCGGACGGCGGATCCGTGGATTCGGGAGCATCTTCGATCAGGACGCGGTGCCGATCACCGAGCAGGTCAGGAAGGTCGTCTCACCGGGACGGCTGTCGGTCATTCCGACCTACCATATCAGCAGCACCCGGGCGGCCGAGACGGTCGTTCTCGCGGTAGCGTCGCTACTGGTCGATCAGAAGCTCTCGAGTGATCCGACATACGACCGGATCAAGGAAACACCGCTGATCGTCGGCATGGACGAGGCACACAACTACCTGACCGACGCCGAAACCGTCCAGGCCCGGCGCGTCATCGGCAAGTTCACCGACGCCGCCAAGCAGGGTCGCAAGGAGCGGTTGGGGCTGTTTTTGATCACCCAGGATCCGCAGGACATCCACGATGCGGTCTTCAAACAGCTCAACACGACGGTCGTCCTCAACCTCGGCGACGAGGACGCCATCGATAGTGTGAACATCCCCGCCGAACTTGAAGGGAAAGTTCCCTACATGGAGCAGGGGCAGATGGTGGTCTACTCACCGGACAACTCGGAGCCGGTCGAGTTGGTCGGCCTACCGAAGTGCGTGACCCGTCACGGGTGATCAGAAGATCGTCGCCTGTTCGTAAACCGAGAGGCCGGCGTCACTGATCTCGTAGGGTTTCTTCTCGCGCGAGTGATTGGCATCGCGAATCTTCTGGATCTCGACGGCCATCCGCGTCTCCTGGAAGTCCTCGGGGCGGATGTACTGCAAGAAAAACACCGCGTCGGTGAGGTACTCAACGATACCGTGACGGGACACGTAGGGGTTGTCGTCGCTGACCTCGCTGGTCAACATAGTCGTCACCCCCGCCTGTTTGAGCAGCTTGGTGAACGAGTAGATCTCGTTTCGGCGGGCCGCCCGATCCTCGAACATCATCTCAAGTAGTGAAACCGAATCGAGCACCAGCCGGGTCGCGCCGAAGTCCTCGATCAGGTCGACGAGTTCGGTCTGGATACTTCGGAGACTATTGGCCATGTCGATAGCATCAAGATCAACAACGGCCAGTTGTCCCGTCTCGGCGTACTCGTCGTATGGCATTCCCTTCTCGGTCGCGCTCCGAATCACCCGATCGGTGCTCTCCTCAAGCGTGATGAACACCCCTGGTTGGCCCTGCTCAAGCCCGGCATCGAGAAACTGCATCCCGAAGGTGGTTTTGCCGCTGCCCGGTGGGCCAATCGTAACCATCAGCGATCGCTCGGGGACCCCTCCCTCGATCATGTTGTCAAGCCCATCGATCCCCAGATCGATCCGGGGAATATCGGAGTCGGGAGCCTCATCGCCGAAGGTGTCGGGCTCTTGGCCCTCGTCGCCCGGAACGGTCGGCCCGGATTCACCAGGGACCTCAGCCCCCTGGAAGGCGGCCGCAAAGTCCTCCTCAAAGAGACCTTCCTCCTCGTCGGTGGCGTCTCCGGGGGCAGAGGAGGTTGACTCCTCTGTGTCCTCCGACTGATCGGGATCGTCCGCATCGGATTCGCGGAGCGCGCGCTCGAACCAGTCCTCGTCCTCGCTCATATCTGCTCCTCCACGCGGTCGACAGTGCCGACGTGACTCGGGTGAGGAGAGAGGCGACGCCCGCCCGACAGCGATGCCATGACGGCATCTCGTTCGGCGAGTAAAGTAACGTTGTTGCCAGTCCAGTCATGGCAGTAGGACTATACCATCGGGGCTGAATACCCCAGGTGTGACTACTGCGGTTGGGATCATTGGTCAGCGGACGAACGCCCAGGCTGAGGCGGTCGTCGAGACACTACTCGAGACACTGACACCGCGAACTGATGTCGAGGTCCGTGTCGACACCACGACGGCGACAGCCCTTGAGGTTGATGAGGGAACGCCAGCGGATGAACTCGCGGCGTGTGATCTGGCCGTCAGCGTTGGTGGCGACGGCACGTTTCTGTACACGGCACGGACGGTCGGCGCGACACCGATTTTGGGCATCAACCTCGGCGAGGTCGGCTTTCTGACGGCGGTCGATCCGGCGGACGCGACCGAGGCGGTTACCGACGCCATCGAGCGCTACCAGCAGGGCACACTCACCGTCTACGATCTGCCGACACTCGAAGTCGGGGGGCCAGACACGGAGGAACTACCAGGTGCGGTCAACGAGGTGGTCGTGCAGGCACGGCGACGCGGCGCCAGCGCGAATGTGACCTTTGATCTTGAGGTTGACGGAACCCACTACGCCACAGAGCGCGCCGATGGGGTACTGGTGGCGACACCCACGGGATCGACCGCGTACAACCTCAGCGAGGATGGGCCACTGGTCCACCCGCGTGTCGACGCGACCGTCGTAACGGTCATGTGTCCGCAGACCGGCACCCGGCCGCTCGTTATCAGCGACGACGCGACGATCACAGTTACCGCTAGATCGACAACCGAGACAGCCACCGCCACTGGACACCTCGTGATCGACGGCCGCGACCGTCAGGAGATTGCCCTCCCAACGACAGTCACGGTTGAACGGGCCGGGACGCCGGCGCGGATCGTCGGTCCAGGAGTCGATTTCTTTGAGGCGCTGGAAAAGTTGTCCTGAACCGCCGGCACAGCGGAGGTTCCGTAAGGCCTAATCCCGACTCGCGTCTGGTGTGTGCAATGGCAGAACAACTCCCAGACGTGCAGGCGACGCGCCCTGATGTGACGGTCGGGTTAGGACAGGTCGGCGTGACCGGCGTCGAAAAACTCGTCGAGATCGCTCGCGAGGAGAAACGCCCGATCGTATTGATGGCGGAGTTCGACGCCGTGGTCGACCTGCCGTCCTGGCGAAAGGGCGCAGATATGAGCCGGAACCTAGAGGTTGTCGACGAGACGCTTGAGGCGGCCGTCAAGGACGACGCCTACCGGGTCGAAGACGTCTGTATTGACGCCGCCGAGCGGCTGTTGGACAAACACGAGTACACCACGACCGCGACGGTGAGCATGGAGGCCGAGTACGTGATGCACGAGCGGACCCCGGTCACCGACCGCCGGACACAGTACTCCTTCGATATCCTGGCATCGGCGACCGCAACCGAGACCGGCACGCGCACTGAGATCGGTGTCAAGGTCACCGGGATGACGGTCTGTCCGTGTTCACAGGGGATGTCCGCTGCCAGCGCCCGTGAGACGCTCTTAGACCTCGGGGTCGACGAGGACACCGCGGAGACGTTCCTTGAAGAGGCCCCTCAGCCGGGACACTCACAGCGCGGGCATGCCACACTAACACTTGAGACCGACGGCGACCATGAGATTGACCTACAGACGCTCGCCGGAATCGCCCGGGACGCAATGAGCGCGCGGATCTACAACTACGCGAAACGGCCGGACGAGGACTACATGACACAGACCGCTCACGAGAACGGCCGGTTCGTCGAGGACTGTGTCCGGGCGATGGCCGAGGGGGTCGTCGAAACGTTCCCGGAACTCGACGATGACACCGTCGTGACGATGAAGCAGAGCAACGACGAGTCGATTCACCAACATAACGCCCACGCCCAGCGCGTGGTCGAGTTGGGGACGCTTCGCGAGGAAGTCACCGAGTAGTCCTACTCAAAGGTCACGCCGAGGTCGTGCAGCCCCTCGTTGTATCGGGCAAGGTTGATCATCAACGGCGTCATCGACTCAACCTCAGCAGCGTTCGCGAGCGGACCGGCGTCAAGTGCCCGGACGCCGTCGATGGCTGTCGCCAGCTCGTCGATCGTCTCCTTTGCCTCATCATCATCTCCAATCAGAAGGGTGTCAAGCGAGAGATCAACCGAAAGAGCGGCCAGTTTGTGTGCCGGAAGGCTGTGGAACGCGCCGATGACGGGGTTGGAATCAGGTGTCGCATCGGCGGCGACGGCGGTGACACTACCCGCTCCCGGGCGATGATAATGGAGCCCAGCCTCATCGGACTGCATGCCGACCGCCGGGGAGACGACAATGGCGTCCATCGGGAGAGCGTCGGCGACCGCCTCAACGGTATCCGCGACGTGGTATGGCGGAACAGCGAGGACGACGACATCGGCCGACTCGACTGCTTCACGGTTGGTCGCCGCGGCGAGCGACCGGTCATGGCCGTGCTCGGCGAGTGTCGACACATACGCGTCGGCTGCCTCCGTGGCCCGTTCGGCATCACGTGAGCCGATCGTGATGTCGAAGTCGGTGTCGGCGCCCCACCGGAGCGCGAGTCCCTCACCGAGGTCGCCTGTTCCGCCAAGAAGTGCAATGTGCATATCAGACGGTCGGCCGAGTCGGCGAAAAGGATTGTGCCATCGGCGGGAAGGACCTCAGATCGGCGTGTCGGTCACGAGGCGGCCGGGGAGCGCATCGACGGTGTCGATGACAGCATCGGCCCCGACTTGCTTGAAGGCGGCCCGGCCCTCGGCACCCGAGAGGCCACCAGTCAACACACCAATCCCGTAGAACCGCCGCTGTGAATCGGCCTCATCGGCCCGTCGAGCCGTCCGGACATCATCGAGTGTGTCACCAACAAAGGCGATCGACTGACCATTGAGGCGGTCGGCTAGTTGTGTGAGCCCGGACGGATCGGGCTTCTCGCTCTCCCAATCGTCCATCGTGATCCGGTGAGACTCCGGCAACGACAGCCCGACTCGATCAAGGGCGATGGCGGCCTCCGGGGCTGGTCGGCCGGTGAACACGCCGATGGCAAACCGATCAGTGAGATCCTCAATAGTCTCGGCGGCGATCAACACGGGTTCGTCGTGGATGTATCCTGGGGTGTCGGCGTCCGGTTCGGCGGCCTCAAGCTCGCGATAGAGGTCAGCACCCAAGTAGAGTTGCTGAAAGACCGACCGGTGTCGATCCGGATCCCACCGCGTCTCGACAGCTGCGAGTGCCGACGGTGACAAGGCATCAGAAACAACAGCACGGGCGGCAGCCAGACCACCGCCGCAGTCGGCGATGGCGTCGGTGTAGGTCCCGAGGTCGGCCTCGTATCCCTCGCGGATCGCAAGAAGATAGAGTGCTGCGGCGTCAGTGAGTTTCCAGTCGTTGTTGAACCCACCGGCATTCTTGAAGCGTTGAATCGCCTGCTGTGAGACGGTCTCACCATAGACCGCCTGAAGCGTCTCGCGGATTGCTCGACGATAGGAGTCAGTAACGTCAACGAGGACACCGTCGACATCAAGCACGACCGTGTCGACGGCCAGTTGGGACTGAGACATGTCCAGGCGTTATCCGCCGATAGTCATGGGCCTGCCGGAACGTACAGCGTCGTGCCTGGCAGTGCGATCGGATCAACCGGGACGGCCGGTGGATCGGTGCCGAGTGTGGTGAACCGGACGGCCGCATCGACCGATCGGCCAAGACGCACCAACGACCGGTGAAGTTCAGGGGGACACCGAAGGGCGTAGATCGCATCTGCACCGGCGTAGACCGACCGGTCGGGAGCGGTAATGTCGTCACGGACGAACATAACGGACGCCGGCGGAGTGCGATCGACGATGTCGGTCGCCGTGACGGTACAGCCACGGCTGGCGAGGGTGCGGGCGACGGCCCACCGCTGACCGACACCAACCTCGATGAGGGTGTCGTACTCCGCGAGGCGATCGGCCAGGGCAACGCGGCGAGATCGAGACACGCCGGGATGTTTATGGTCAGGCCAAAATAAGCCACTGTCGAATGCTGGTCGACATTGTGCCGGTCGGCGACGTTCCACCGCGGGTCAAGCGGGTTGCCTCAGAAGCCCTCCAGTCGATCTACGAGTGTGAGGTGCGTGTCAGCACCGAACAGTCGATTCCGGAGCACGCCTACGACGAGGGGCGCGATCAGTACCGTGCAGAGGAGTTCATCGAGCTGGCAACACGCTTCGGACGGGGGGAAAAGAATATCGCGATCACGCCGAAGGACCTCTATTACCGACGGCGGAACTACGTGTTTGGGCTGGCGTACCTCGATGGAGGGGGAAGTGTGATCTCGACACACCGGTTGCACACCTCCGCCGATGGCGGCTTCGTCAACCGAGACCAGGAGGCGGTCTTTGATACGCGGATCCGCAAGGAGGTCGTTCACGAGATCGGCCACACGCTGGGGCTTGAGCACTGTGACAACAATCGGTGTGTGATGAATTTCTCGCCGACCGTCCGGGAGATTGACCGAAAGGAACCGGCGCTGTGTGGCTCCTGTTCGCGAAAGATCAAGTAGTCCTATTCGCCGGTCGGAGCGTAGTAGTACTCGCCCGCCCGTTTCTGTTCGCGATCAAGCTGGCTCCCGGGCTTGTTGATCCGTGGTCGGCCGGCCCGTTCGTCGCGCCGGAAGGTGATTTCGAGGTTCGACAGAAAGTCGTTCATGCCCTCACGCATACCCTGTGGCTGGCCGGCGTGACCGGCGACGGCGGGCTCACCGTCGAAGACCAATAGTCGGTCTGAGAGCAGATCGATGAGGTAGATGTCGTGATCGATGACGAGGACCGTCGCATCGCGTGATTCGGCATACCGACGGATGGCATCGGTTGCCTGGACACGTTGTTCGACATCAAGATGGGCAGATGGCTCGTCAAAGAGGTACAGATCGGCGTCCTGAGAGAGGCAGGCCGCGATGGCGACGCGCTGGCGTTCACCTCCGGAGAGGTCGGTCAGTCGCTGTTCCATGATCGGATCAAGCTGGAGTGGCGATCCAATCTCGGTGTTCCAGTAAGAGCTCCCGAAGTCGTCGGTGATACCCGAGAGGAAGGTGTCGACGCGGAGCTTCTGATCCGCCTCAATGTACTGTGGCTTATACGATATCTCAAGGGCCGAGTCGATCTCACCGGCATCAGGCGTGAGGTCACCGGCCAGCAGCTTTGCGAAGGTCGACTTCCCGATGCCGTTCGGCCCGACGATTCCGAGAACCTCATTCTCGTAGATCGTTCCACTCTCGACAGTCAGCGAGAACCCGTCGTCGCCGTACTGCTGTTCGAGTGCGGGGTACTCGATCAACGGGTCGCCGACCGTGACGCGCTGGGGAGCGTGTTCCTCGAACTCAATGGCCTCTGGACGGATCCGAAGGTTCTCGTTGTCAAGGAAGCCCGCAAGATACTCGTTGATACCGTTGCGAACGGACTTGGGATCCGTGATAACACCGAATGCGTTGGGTTCGCCGTATCCGATATGGAGCGTATCGGCCAGGAGATCCAACACGGCGAGGTCGTGTTCGACGACGAGTACCGACCGGTCGCTGTCTGCGGCGAGGTCGCGGATCGCCCGAGCGGCGGCGATGCGCTGGCTGATATCAAGGTACGGCGTGATCTCGTCAAGGAAATAGAACTCGGCGTCGCGGGCGAGCGTCGCCGCGATCGTCACGCGCTGGAGTTCGCCGCCTGAGAGGGCGTCAATTGGCTGATCAAGGACGGCCTCAAGCGAGAGACGATCGATCAGCGCATCAAGGGCGCCACGCTCGTCTGTGCCCGCAAGGAGATCGCGGGTCGTGCCAGCGACCTGATCGGGGATACGGTCAACGTACTGTGGCTTGCGGGCAACCGTAACCGACCCGGCGGTGAGGTCGGTGAAATATTCTTGGAGTTCGGTACCGCTGTAGGCGTCGATCGCGCGTTCCCACGTGGCGGGCTCCTCATACTCACCGAGATTTGGGACGATTTCGTCGGCAAGGATCTGGACAGCCGTCGTCTTCCCGATCCCGTTCGGCCCGAGAATCCCGGTGACCTGTCCTTCATTCGGGACGGGGAGGCCATACAGACGGAAGGCGTTGAGTCCGTACTGGTGAACGGGGTCCTCCTCAAGTTCGGCGGGCAGGTTGACAATCTGGATCGCGTCGAAGGGACATTTCTCGACGCAGATGCCACAGGACTCCCCGAGACAGATTTCCTCGCTGATCTCCACTTGCTCGGGATCGCCCTCTTCGGGCTCCTCGCCACGGCGGACGATACACTCCTTGCCGGTCCGGTTTGGCGGACAGTAATTGATACACTCGTAGTTACACCGGTCCGGCTGACACTGCTCAAGATTGACGACCGCAATACTATCCTCGCTCATGCGATACCGGCCTGCGTTGCCAGTAGAATGCTCCAGCTGATAAACCACAGGCAGAAGGTCATTACGGCGACATACAGCAGATCACGTCCCGCACCAAAGTCCTCAAAGAAGTGCTGGTAGACGGGAAGTTGGAGGGCGACGACCGCGAGCACCACAAACAGGGCGCTGGTGTTCGTGGCGGCCTCTGCCGGGGGCTGGCCCCCGGTCATGAATGAGGAGACGAACGCCGCAATCACACCGGCGAGTGTCGCCCCGGAGGTGATCAGGATGGCGCGGATGTGCTGTCGCCGGTCCTCGTCCATCGCCATACAGACCCTCCAGCACCACCGTTCAAAAGGCGTTCGTTTCCGTGGTCAGCCCGACGGTGGCGCACGCGGTGCGGTATCAACCTTTATACGGGTGGAGGTTGTTGATATGGTAAATGTCTGGGTCCGATGAGGAAGGGCTGGCGGATCTCCCGCCGAGTGCGAAGCTCGTGTACAAGGTGCTCGAATACGACGGTCCGCTGACGCAAAAACAGATCGTGCAAGAGTCAATGCTCTCCGCCCGGACAGTCCGGTACGCCCTCGAACGCCTCGAGAACATCGGGATCGTTGACGAGGACGTGTACTTTGCCGATGCCCGGCAGAACCTCTATCAACTCACCGAGGAAGCGCCCACCGAAACCGACCAAAGTTCCGACGCGAGCGCGTTCGCAGAATAGTTCGTTTTTACCGCTTCGATAGCGTCAACCGCAAAGCGTCGTCTGTAGCGAGCGACGCTATGATTGCTGGATGGTGATCGGCTGACTACGGTCGATCGCCGCCTCAAGGTCGTCTGCAATCGCACTGCCCCGTGAGACCTGCACCTCACCGCCGCGGGAAACCGTGGCCGTACAGATGTACTCGTCGCCGGCACGAACCTCGACGGTTTCACCGGCATAGCCGCTGGCGGGGAGAATGATGTGACGCGAGGTGACCTCCGGTTCGACGATCTGTCCGCCGGCATGGCTCTGACTCGTCGTCCCACCTGAGTCAGGACGCTCGGCGTGGGTGCGGACATCAATGTCGATCCCGAGGCGGTTTTCGATATCCTGGATGCGGCCGCCACCCTTGCCGATGACCGTCGAGATGTCGTTCTCATCGACATAGACTGTTGCCGTGTTCGGGCCCTGCAGTTCGACCTCAACGTGTCCGCTGGCGACCGAGCGGATCTCGCGTTCGATCTCCTGGCGGGCAATGCGTTCGACGCCACGGGATTCCTCTTCGCCCTCGCCGATCGGGACGGTGACAACCTGGCGGTTGAAGGTGTAGATCTCGTAGGCCGGGTCCTGAGTGACGAAGTCCCGGACGACAATAACCGGGCGGGCGAGGTCCTCCTCGGTCAGTCCGTGGGGGACCTTGACCTCCGTGACAACGTCATAGACGGTCTCCACCTCACCGGCTTCGATGTAGACAACCGTATCAACAATCTGTGGTATCATCCCGAGTTCGACGCGGCCAACCAGCCGCTGAAGGGCGTCGATAGCCCGCGTCGCGTGGACAACACCGATCATCCCGACACCCGCCATCCGCATGTCCGCGAAGACCTCAAAGTCGTCAGTCTTGCGAACCTCGTCGTAGATGGTATAATCCGGTCGGACCATCAATAGCGCATCGGCCGTCCGGGCCATGGACCCGCCGAGTTCGGTATACTGGGTGATCTCAGGATCGACCTGAAGGTCCCGCGGCTTCTCCATGGTCTTAACGGCGTAATCGCTGTCGGCCAAGAACTCGGCGACAGCCTGAGCGAAGGTGGACTTGCCAGCCCCAGGTGACCCGGAGATGAGCACGCCCCGCTGCTGGGCGACCAGCCGCTCTTTGAGCTCCTCGGCGTGGTCGTACTCCTCTATCGAGGTCTGGACGATAGGGCGGACGGCCGTGATCTCAAAGCCGTCGGCAAACGGTGGTTCCGCAAGGGCGATGCGGTAATCCCGGAACTGGACGATGGTCATCCCCGGCTCAGAGAGTTCAACGAATCCGGCGTCAGACTGCCGGGCGGCATTTTTGATCTCCTGAATGAGTTCACGGAGTTCGTCGGCCGACTGCGGGGTATCACCGATCCGTTCGAAGGACATCTCACCAACCGAACCACGTTTGGCCTTGGGCACCGCGTCCGATCGGAGGTGAACGCTCATCGTCTGGTCGTCAAAGTACTCCTCGATGCTGAGCCGATCGACCGTCTCGACGCGCGGGGAGACATACTCGACATCAAGGCCCTTGCCGCGGGCAATCTCGGCCTGGACGACATCGCTCGTGAAGAACGTCGCTCCCAGGTCGGCCGCAAGCGACCGAATGAAGGCATCGATCTCGCCCTCACTCGCCGCATCACGGGTATCGACATCGGGGCGATCGCCAACGTACTCAAGAGCAATGTCACCGGCGGCGGCCAGATCGGCCAGCCGCTGGAGTTCCTCAATACCGTTCCATCCGCTCTCGCGGCCGTCGTTGGCCTGCGCCTCAAGCTCAGCGACAACAGCCTCGGGGACCGAAACCGTCGCATCGGCAAACTCCCCCGAGTCGATCCGCTCGGAGACACGGCCGTCCACGATCACGCTCGTGTCCGGCACGACGTGTACTGCCACAATACGAGATACAAGGAGACAGACGCGTAAATACCGCTTGGTCCAGCGGCCGAAGGTTCTTACCACCCTGGTAGACATACTATACCACAGCTGGATGAAGCTCCTTGAGCACCAAGCGAAATCGCTGTTCGACGAGGTCGACATCACGACGCCGGAGTCGTGGCACGTTGGAACGGTTGCCGAGGCCGTGCAGGCCGCACACGGAATCGGCTATCCGGTTTACATCAAGGCGCAGGTTCGTGCGAGCGGACGGATGAAGGCTGGTGGCGTCAAGACGGCGACGTCAGACGCCGAGGCGCGGACCGTCGCCGACGAGATGCTTGGCAGTACCGTCCGTGGACTGCCAGTCGAGAGCGTTCTTGTTGAGGAAACGATCGACAGTAACGACGAGTTGTACCTCGGCATAACGATGGACCGAGCGGTGGGACAACCGGTGTTGATGCTCTCTGCGAGCGGTGGCATCGATGTCGAGTCGGCAGCGACAGCGGGGGCGATGGCACGGATTCCGGTCGATCCGGTCTACGGCCTGTATCCCTACCAGGTCAGACAAGCGATCACCGAGGCCGGCATCGACGCCGCCGACACCCGACCGCTAACACAGGTGGCGATGCGGCTGTACGATCTGTGGACGACATACGATGGGACCGAAATCGAGATCAATCCACTGGTCATCACCGGATCGGGACTGGTCGCACTTGACGCCGTGTTCAATATCGATGACGATGCACTATTTCGACAGCCACAACTCGATGCCGAGGCCGACGTGCCGGCGGATCCACTTGAGCGGAAAGCGGTCGAGTACGACCTTGAGTATGTCAGACTGGACGGGTCAATCGGCGTCATCGGTAACGGCGCCGGACTGGTAATGGCAACACTGGACCTCATCGATCATATCGGAGGGGAACCGGCAAACTTTCTCGATGTTGGCGGGGGGGCCGACGCCGACCGGATCGGTAACGCATTGTCACTCGTCTTCGAGGATCCGAACGTCGATGTCGTGTTGTTCACCATCTTTGGCGGGATCACCCGGTGCGATGAGGTGGCGACGGGACTCAATGCGGTCGTCGAAGCCAACGAAACGCTCCCGGCACCGTTGGTTGTTCGTCTTGCCGGGACAAATCAGCAAGCTGGCTTGGACAAGCTGACTGATGACCGAATCACCGTCGAGGCCGATCTAGACGCCGCCGTCCGTCGGGCCGTCGACCTGGCCGGAGGACACCCATGAGTGTCTTCATCGATGACACCACCCGGGTGCTCGTACAGGGGATCACGGGGGAGCATGGCCGGTTTCACACCGAGCGGATGCAGGCGGCCGGAACAGAGGTCGTCGCCGGGGTCGTACCTGGAAAGGCAGGCGAGCGCGTCCACGGCGTTCCGGTCTACGAGACCGTACGGATAGCGATGCAGCATCACGACATCAACGCGTCGGTGATCTTCGTGCCACCGGCGGTTGCCACAGACGCGATCATGGAGGCCATCGACGCGGCTCTTGAACTCGTGGTGGTCGTCTCTGAGGGGATTCCAATGCAGGACATGGCCACTATTCGCCGGCGGCTTGGGGAGACCGACACGCGGCTCGTCGGACCGAACTCACCAGGAATCATCGCCCCTGATCAGGCATTATTGGGGATCATCCCGACGACGATTACGCGTCCGGGACGGGTTGGACTCGTCTCCCGGTCGGGGACGCTGACCTACCAGATTATCGATGATCTCACCCGTCGGGGGATCGGGCAGTCAACCGCACTCGGCATCGGTGGGGATCCGATCGTCGGAACGACCTTCAGAGAGGCCCTCCCCGCGTTTGAGACCGATCCAGACACCGATGTGGTCGTCCTCTGCGGGGAGATCGGCGGGGCCGCCGAGGAGACCGCTGCGGAATACATCGCCACCATGGAGACTCCTGTCGTCGGGTTTGTCGCCGGACGAACTGCTCCGACCGGCACGCGCATGGGACACGCCGGGGCAATCGTCACCGGCGAGGGAACCGGAACGGCCGACAGCAAAATCACCGCGCTTCGCGACGCCGGCGCGTACGTCGAAGCGACCCCGTCAACGGTCGTCGAGCGAGTCGTCGAACTTGTCGGGTGAGTGCCGGCACATCAATGGTCAACCGCCTCGGGGGCAAGTCCCGAGGCTTGTCAGTGGACTCCCGCTCTATCCACGCAGGGCGGAAGGGCGGAATTGGCCGTTCGCGTTCAGCGTCCCTGACTTGAGGGCCAGTTGACTGGTGGCCCGTCCAGCCACAGACTTGAGCCAGTGCTGGATAAGACGCCACCCAATATTCCGAGCGGCGTTGTAATCCGCGTGGAGTTCCCTTCCGCACTTCAGGCACTCGTACTCGTCGCGCCTGTGATTAACAGTTGTTGGTAATACGATTTCTTTATTCAGTGTGGGGCGTGGAGGTAGTACGTACTGTCCCGTTTGTGGAGCGTGGCTTCCTTGCGTTTCCAGTCATCCGTTCAACACTCCGCGAAGGGTGTCCCCGCGTCGTCTTCGGGCGTGACGAACTCGGCGGTCACGCGGTCGCGCACGGTGGCGAGGGTCACATGGTCGTCGTGATAGGTGATGGTTCGCCCGTTGTACACGACAACTGAGCCTCGGAACTCTGGTTTGCTTGTCTTCTTGCCGTCGTCGAGGATGCGGTCTTTGCAGTTGCCGAGTGCGTCGGCGGCGAGATTACGGGCGGATTGGACGAGACTGGCTTGCAGACTGGTC